>Ga0265331_10000026_pt1 | contig 223760 bp, 228 predicted proteins | sample 41923metaG_FD_202088 | JGI IMG/M metagenome (GOLD analysis project Ga0265331, IMG submission 202088) | Rhizosphere microbial communities from Carex aquatilis grown in University of Washington, Seatle, WA, United States - 4-19-23 metaG | ecosystem: Host-associated > Plants > Roots >... | reverse complement strand
GGCCGCGCAGGCGTCATGAAGCCCGGTCAGGAGGCGGTCGAGAATCAGCACGCCCACCTTGAATCAGAAAGCCGTGCCCGCGAAAACCACAAATCGCCGCCAAAACCCAGCCATTTAGAATTGCTGTCCCAGGGCAATCGCTTCAGGTCAATTCGAGGGGTGTCGTCCGAGGGTAGGATTCAAGGAGGGCTTCGCGCCCATCGGGGCGTTCGACGTGGTTTTTCATGATGATCTCGCCCGGCTGCGGGCCACAAAACACGGCCGTCATCGAACACATGGCGATGGACCTCGTGCGCAACCCAAAGGACAGGCGCAGCCTCGAGATTCGTCGAATAGGAAAATCTGAATCCCGACGACATCGCCCCCCTCATCCGTCAGACACTCCCGTCAAACGGAAGCGATTCCCCTGCGGGGCGGGGTGGACGGTTGCGCATCCCGGTTCGCTTTGGCAAATTCCCGTCCGCAGCGGCGCCGTGCGTCCGAGCAGACCGGGGCGCGCGCCGCGCTGCAGACGCCGGACGAGTGCAGGAGACCGACGAGGGAATGAGCGATCCACAGCCGCTTCGCGCGGCGGAACCGGCGTTCGAGCGACTTCTCGGCGTCAAGAGCTTCCTCGAGGCCCGGCTGGTCGGGTCGGAGGTTCTGGTCGAACGGCTGTTGGTGGGCCTGCTGGCCGACGGCCATATCGTCGTCGAGGGCGCGCCCGGCCTCGCGAAGACTCGCGCCGCAAAGCTTCTGGCGCGGGCGCTGGATCTCTCTTTCGCGCGCATCCAGTGCACGCCGGATCTGATGCCGGCCGACATCACCGGCACGTCGATCTGGCGGCCGGACCGCGGCCTGTTCGAATTCGCGGCGGGACCGATCTTCCATTCGCTGCTGCTGGTCGACGAAATCAACCGCGCGCCGCCGAAGGTGCAGTCGGCGCTGCTCGAGGCCATGGCCGAGCGCCAGGCGACGGTGGGCGGGGCCACCCGTCCGCTGCCCGATCCGTTCATGACCATCGCCACGCAAAATCCCATCGAGCAGGAAGGCACCTTTCCGCTGCCGGAGGCGCAGCTCGACCGCTTCATGCTGCATCTCGAACTGTCGCTGCCGGATGCGGCGACCGAGCGGCGCATTCTCGATCTCGTCGAGGAAGAGCAGTTCCGCGACCCGCCTGCGCCGCCTGCGGCGCTCGCGCCGCAGGATGTCGCTGCGGCGCGCGGCGCGGCGCGGGCGGTGTTTCTTTCGCCGGCGATCCGCGATTACATCGTGCGGCTGGTGACGGCGCCGCGCAGCGCCGGGATCGCGCCGGAGCTTGCCGCCAAAATCCAGCATCCGGCCTCTCCGCGCGGCACGCTGGCGCTCGCCGCCGCGTCGCGGGCGCGCGCCTTCCTGTGCGGACGCGATCACGTGCTGCCCGAAGACGTCGCCGAACTTGCCGGCGACGTGCTGTCGCATCGCACGATTCTCACCTGGCGGGCGCTGGCCGAAGGGGACGCGGCGCGCGACGTGGTGCGCGCCTATCTCGACGCCGTCGCGCCGGCATGACAGCAACGGACACGACGCGCGGCGTCGATCTCGATGTCGCCGGACTGATGCGGCTGCGGCTGTTGCTGGCGCGCCGCGGCGCACGCCGGCCGGCGGCGGCTCCGGCGCCGGGCGCCACGCAGCGGCGGCGCGGACGTGGTCTCGAAACCTTCGATGTGCGGCCATGGTCGGACGGCGACGATCCGCGCAGCCTCGACCGCAATGTCACCGCCCGCACCGGCGCGCCGCATGTGCGCGCCTTCCACGAGGAGCGCGAACGCAGCGTCGTCTATCTCGTGGATTTCCGCCCCTCGATGCTGTTCGGCACGCGGCGGGCCTTTCGCTCCGTGGCCGCCGCCGAGGCCGCCATCGCCTGCGCCTGGCGCACGCTCGACATGCAGGGGCGGGCCGCGCTGGCGGCGATCCAGCCCGACGGACTGCGGTATCTGGGCGCGGCGGCGAGCGCGCGCAGCTTCGCGCCGCTGCTCGAGGCGCTGGCCGGCGCCCATCGCGACGCGCTCGACTCCCCTGAAGGCGAAGATCCGCCGCTCGCCGCTGTGCTGACCGACATCGACGCCGTTGCCGGCGCGGCGGCGTTGACCCTCGCCACCGGTCTCGACACGCCGGGCGAAACCTTCGACGCTGTCGCCGGTCGCATCGCGCGCCGCCGCGATCTCGGCGTGCTGCTGATCGCCGACCGTTTCGAGCTGGCGCCGCCGCCCGGCCAGTACCCCTGGCGCTACCCCGGCGCCGCCGGCTGGCTCCGCATCGCCCGCGGCGATCCCGCCATGATGGCGGATGCGCGACCGGGGCGTCTGCGCAGTCTCGGGGCACGGGTTCTGGAAGTGGACGCTGGCCTCGAACTGGCAGAGGTGGCCGGCGCACTGGAGCGTTTCGATGGCCGATCCGGCTGAGCTGCTGGCGCGCCTGCGGCCCCTGCGCTCGCCGCCGACCGACGGAACAGCGGAAGCGCTGACCATGGCGCTGATCGGCGCCCTCGTCGGCGCCGGCGTCGCTTTCGGCATTCTGTTCGCGCTGCGGCGTCGCCGCCCGGTGCGGCGCGCGGCGCTGGCGGCGCTCGAAGCCGCGCGCGTCCTGCCGGGGCCTGAGCGGCTGGTCGCTCAGGCGCGGCTGCTGCGCGAGACAGCCGCCAAACTCGACCCCGCCGCCGCGGCGTTGTCGGGAGAGGCATGGCTCGCGAGGCTCGACGCGCTGTTGTCGACGCAATTGTTCAGCGCCGGCGCAGGCCGCGCCTGCGGCGACGCGCTCTACCGGCCGCGCGGCGACGATCCGTCGCAGATGCTCGATCGCGAATTGCAACGGCTGTTCGAGAAGCTGCCGCGATGATTGGCCTCAACTTCGCGACGCCCCTCGCTTTCGCATTTTTGCCTGTGCCGCTCCTGCTTCTGGCCTTTGCCGGGCGCGAGGCCCCCGCGAACGGTGGCCTCGCCTTGCCCGCGTCCATCCGCGCCCGGCTCGGCGCGCGCGGTGACGCGGCGTCCGCGCGCTCCATGCTGCGCCCGATACTCGCTATCTTCGCCTGGGCCAGTCTCGTCGCGGCTCTCTCCGGGCCGCGGCTTCCCGCCGCCGTGGCGGCGCTGCCGGCGTCGGGGCGCGACATCGTGCTGGCGCTCGATCTTTCGGGAAGCATGACGAAGCGGGATTTCACGCTGGACGGCGCGGATGTGAGCCGGCTCGATCTCGTCAAGCATGTCGGCTCGGAACTGATCCGCCGCCGCGAGGGCGATCGCATCGGCCTCGTCGTTTTCGCGGAAAACGCGCTGGCGGCGGCGCCGCTCAGTTTCGATGTGCGGGCGGTGGAGCGCACGTTGCAGCAGATGGAGATCGGCCTCGTCGGCCGCTCGACGGCGATCGGCGAAGGGCTCGGCCTCGCGCTGAAACGTCTCGTCGAATCGACAGCGCCCGCGCGCATCGTCGTGCTGCTGTCCGATGGCGCCAACAACGCTGGCTCCAGCGAGCCCGCGGCGGTGGCGGAGCTGGCGCAAACCCTCGGAATAAAGGTGTTCACTATCGGCCTCGGCGTCGCCGACACCACGACCAGTCCGGAGGATGCGGAGGCCGTGGATTTTGCGGCCTTGCAGAAGGTCGCGCAGATCGGCGGCGGCATGGCGTTCCGCGCCCGCACCGGCGAGGATCTCGAAGCGGCGGCGCGCGCCATCGAAGCGCAGATCGCCGGCCCCGCGCCGGCCCCGCCCTCGATCGTCTACGACGAACTCTGGGTGTGGCCGGCGACGCTGGCCTTTGCCGCCTGTGCAGCGCTGGCGCTGTCCACGAGGGCGCGGCGATGATCGAACTCGGCGGCTTCGCCCTGCTGCGGCCATTGTGGCTGCTCGCGCTGCCCGCGTTGGCGCTGGCGCTCCACTTCACCCGTCGGCGCGACGGCCTCGGCGACTGGCCGCGCGCAGTGGATGCGCCCTTGCTCGCCGTCTTGCTACGCCGCCAGCCGCAGGCCGATGCGCGCGGCGGCGACGCGGCATGGTGGAGCGCCGCGCTGCTGGCCCTCGCGCTCAGCGGTCCGGCGATGAAGTCTGGCGACGCCGTGCAGTTTCGCAATCTCGATGCAGTGGTCGTCCTGCTCGACGCCTCGCGCGACGAAATGCTGCCGCAAGCGGTCTCGGCCGCGCAAGCCGTTCTCGCCGGCGCCGCGGCGCGGCAGACAGGGCTGGCGCTCTACGCCGGCGACGCCTATCTCGCCAGCCCACTCACCGACGACATCGCCGCGGTGGGCGCGCTGCTGTTCGCTGTCGATGGGCGGACCATTCCCGAAAGCGGCGCGCGGCCGGACCGTGCGCTGGCCCTCGCGCGCCGTGTGCTCCGTGACTCCGGGTCGCTCGCTGGCGATGTCGTGCTGATCGGCGACGGCGCAGGGGTCGACGTCAGAGCCCGCACCCTTGCCGCGGCGCTCGCTGCCAGTGGACACGCCGTGCATACACTGTTCGTCAGTGCGCAGGGTGCAGCCGCCCCGGGCGCTGCCGAACGGCGAGACGCGCTGGCGCGCGTGGCCTCCGCGGGACGAGGCCTTGCCAGCGACGCGGCGCAAGCGGGAGACATTGCGGAAGCGATCGCCGCGCGGCGCGTCGCCCATGTCGAACACAGTGCGCGCCGCGCCATCGAATGGCGCGACCGTGGCCGCTGGCTGCTGCTGCTCGCCGCAGCGCCGCTACTGTTCCTCCTGCGCGGGAGGGCGTCATGAGACGGTGGGCGCTGTTCTGCATCGTCGCGCCAGCCCTGGCTGCAATAGCGCTGTTGGGGCCGCAGCTTGCCGGCCATGCGCTGCTGGCGCTGGGGCTGCCGGCGCCTGCCGCGCGCCTTCTCGACGCGCCCGCCTGGAAGGGCGCCGCGCTCTCCGCCACCGGCCGCTGGGATGACGCCGCGGCGGCCTTCGCCCGCGATCCCGCCAGCGCCTACAATCACGCCAGCGCCCTCGCCCGGGCCGGCCGCATTGTCGAGGCCATCGCCGCCTTCGATCATCTTCTCGCCGTGCATCCGGACGACGAAGACGCCGCCTTCGACAAGGCGCTGCTGGAGAAGATATTGTTCGGCGAAGAGATGGCGCAGCATCGCGACGTGACGACCGCGCCCGCCAATTCGCCGGCGAGCAAGACCGGCGGCGCACGCGAACGTCCGGATACGGACGACCATCGTGGCGGGACCGGTGAAGGCCTCGCCGCGGGACGGGAGAGCACATCGCGCGACGGCGCCAGCGGCGGCGGCAAGGCGGCGAAATCGGGCGCCGATGCGAAGGAAACCGACGCCGAGGCGCGCGCGGCCTCTGGCGCCGCCGGGGATGCCGCCGGCGCCGGGCGCAACGGCGATCTCAACGCACTGGTCACCGAGTTGATGCGAGAACGATCGAACCGTGCGCAGCGCCGCCTGCAGGCGGGCGCCGTGCATCCGGACCGCGCCTGGCTGCAGACCTTGCCCGACGATCCCGGACGCTATCTGAAGGCGCAGATCCGCGCCGAAAAGGCGCGTCGCCTGAAATCCGGCGACGCCCTTGCAGAGGACGACTGACATGCGCCGCTTCGTCTTCGCGCTTCTTCTGCTGTTGGTCGCGACGGTCGGCGCCGCGGCCTTCGGCGAGCCGCCGACCGGCCGGCTCGAAGCTTTCGTCGAGCTTCCCGCCGAGACGCCCTATATCGGCGAGCCGCTGCGGCTGGTGTTGCGTTCGGCCATTCACGGCCGCATCGCCAACGACAGGATCGTCGCGCCCGCGCTCGGCGATTTCGACTGGCAGCAATTCGGCATCGACACGAGCAAGGTGGAACTTGTCGACGGCTATTGGACACCGGTGTTCACGCGCGTGCTTATGATCTATCCGCTGCGCGCGGGACGGCTTACGGTTCCGCCGTTTCGCCGCCGCGTGTCCTACCTCGTCGGCGACAATGCGCGGGCGGAGATGGATTTCGAGTCCGAGGCCGTGACATTCGACGTGAGATCGGCCGCCGGCGCCGGCGATCCGAAGGCGTTCTGGCTGCCGGCGAAGGCGCTGCGCCTGACCGAAGAATGGGAGCCCGCGCCCGACCGGCTGCCGCTCGGCGCCGTGGCAAAACGCACGATCATCGTGGAGGCCGACGGCGTGACGGCCGAGCGCATGCCGCCGCTGCCGGAGTTTCGCGCGCCGGGCGTCATAGCTTTCGCCGGGCCGGTCGAACGCAGCACCATCGTGACCGACAGCGGCCCTATCGGCCGCGCCGTCTATCGCTGGAGCCTGCGCCCGGCCTCCGCGGCGGCGGCCATCGCTCCCGCCATTCGCGTGCCCTGGTTCGACATCACTTCGCGCGTGATGCGCGAGGCGCGCGCGCCGGAGCGGCGCATCGCTTTCGAATCTGCGTCGGCGCCGGCATCCCCCCCGACGGTCGGCCTGCTGTCGCCACTGCCCATGGTCGCCGCATCGCTGGCCTTCGTGGTCGCGGCGGCGACGATCTGTCTCGCTGCGTTCTCACGTCTGGATATCCGCGTTTTCTTGCGGCGGCGCGTTGCAACGGAAAAAGCGTTGTGGACCCTGCGCGTGATCGCGCGCCGCGGTGATCTCGTCGCGTTTCGCCGTACGCTGGCTGGCGTGGCGAAGGCTGATCCCGACGGCTGGCGACGTGTCGTTTCAAGGGAGCAGATCGCGCGAGACCTCGCGGCCATCGACGCGGCGCTGTATGGCGCACACGGTTCGGCGCCGCCGCCGCTTCTCGGCATGGCGCGGCGCGTCGCCGTGGCGATGCGCGGTTCTTCAGCGACAACAGGCTAGCGGCGCCGCTCGTCTCTCGCGCCGCCCAGCGCCTCGTGCGCCATTTCGACCAGCGCTGCAATATCCGCCCCGGCGACGGCGTCGCCGCTCGGTTCGAGGCGTATGACCGGATCGCTGGTGCACAGGCGCAGGCAGTCGCGCGTCGTCACGGCGATGCGGCCCTCCGCCTCCCAGCCGACCATCGCCGCATCGAGGGCAGCTCGCAGCGTAGCCAGCCGGGCGCGGCCGCGGCCCGCAGCGTCGCAGCGCGGGCCGACGCAGACGACGAAGCGCAGAGCCGCCATCACAGCTCCCGCAGCTCCCGCCCCGGCGAGCGGGCGAGCGCGCGCCATGTGCCGGCAAGCCCGATGCCGATGGCGGCGAGCAGCGCGCCCGAGACCGTCGCTGTAACGGAACCGACGGGAAAGGCGAAGTCGATCTTCATCAGCAGCGTCGTCATGGCGTAGGCCGCCGCCGTACCACAGGCGAGCGCGATGAGCGTGGCGACGGCGCCGAGCGCGAGAAACTCCAGCGCATAGGCGCGCGCCAGCCAGCCGCGCGTGGCGCCGAGCGTTTTCAGCACCACCGCATCGTGGATGCGCGCCCGCTGGCCGCTGGCGAGCGCGCTGGCGAGGGCGAGAATGGCGGTGACCACGGCCAGCGCCGAGGCGGCGCGCGCCGCCAGCGCCAGTTGTCCGGCGATCTTGTCGGCCGCCTCGAGAACGTCCTTGACGCGAATGGCCGAGACCATCGGAAACGCCTTGGCCGAAGCACGGGTCAACGCCGCATCCCGCGCGTCGCGCGTGGCGGCGTCGCCAGCGTCGATGGCGATGGTGAAGAGTTCGGACCACGGCGCCCCGGCGAAGGCGCCGGGGTTGAACACCATCACGAAATTGATGCCGTAACTGCGCCAGTCGAGCTTGCGCAGGCTGGCGATTTTCGCGGTGATCTCGCGACCCAGGACATTCACCGTGATGTCGTCGCCCACCGCGGCGCCGATTCCGTCGGCGACTTTCGATTCCAGCGACACCAGCGGCGGGCCCTTGTAATCGGCAGGCCACCAGGCGCCCGCGGCGATCTGCGAGCCTTCCGCCGGCGCGGACGAAAAGGTGACGCCGCGGTCACCCTCCACCGCCCATTTGGCGTCGTCGGCCACCTGCAATGTCTCGATGCGCTGGCCCTTCACCGCCGTGATGCGTCCGCGCATCATCGGCACATGCTCGATTTTGCCGCCGGGCGCGGCGCCGGAGAGGAAGGTCTCGAAGCCGGCGACCTTGTCCTTCGGCACATCGATGAAGAAGAAATTCGGAATCTTGCCGGAGTCCGCGCGCGCCAGTTCGGCATGGATCGCGCCCTCGACCTCGGCGAGGGCGATCGCCAGCGTCAGCGTCACGCCCATGGAAATCACCAGCGCGGGTGTGAGACTTTTCGGGCGGCCAATGTTGGCGAGCGCGAAGCGCAGCCGCGGGCTGCCGACCCGTGGCGCCGCCCGCGCCAGACGCGCCGTCAGCGCCGCGGCGCCACGCAACAGGGCAAATGCGGCGAGGACAGCGCCGACATAGGCGCCGGCCAATTTCCAGTCGGACGAGGATGCGAACAGCAGCGCCACAGTCGCCAGCGCTGCGCCGGCGGCGGCGATACGATAGCGCCACAGGCGCGCGGCGCGCGGATCGTCGCGCAGCAGCGCCGCCACCGGGGTTTCATGCGCGACCGACAGCGGCCCGAGTGCGAAGACAAGGGTGATCAGCAGGCCATACAAGGCCCCTTTCGCCAGCGCTGCCGTGTCGAAACCGACATCGAGTGGTAGCTCGGCCAGGTCGCGCAGCGCCGCGGCGCCGGCGAAGGGGAGCGCCACTCCCAGGGCAAGACCGAGCGCGATGGCAAAAGCGGCGGCCATCAGCACCTGCGCCAGCGCCGTGGCGAACACGCGCGACCCCGGCGCGCCCAGCGCCTTGAGGATGGCGAAATGCGCGCGCTTGCGTTCGACGAAGCCCTGCACGGCGTTGGCGACGCCCGCGCCGCCGGCGACCAGCGCGGTGAGCGCCACCAGTGTGAGGAGCTGCGAGAAGCGTTGAAGATTGCGCGTGAACTGGGGCGATACGTCGTCGCGTCGGCGGACCTCCCAGCCGGCCTCGGGGAAAGCGGCGTTGGCGTTGGCGACGAAGCGCTGGACATCGGCGTCGCTCGCGCCGTCGGGCAGGGCGACGCGCGCGAGGCGCCTTGTGATGGCGCCGGGGCCGACGAGGCCGGTCGCGGCCAGCGCCGCCTGAGATAGCATCACCCGCGGCCCGAAGCCGACCGCGCCGGCGAGCTTGTCGGGCTCGCTGCGCAGCGCTGCGCGCATTTGCAGCCGCGCAGCGCCGATCGTCAGCACATCGCCGATCTTCGCGTCGAGCCTGGCGATCAGCACCGGATCGGCGATGAGGCCATATTGCCCGTCCTGTTCGGCGAGCGCGGCGGCGAGCGGCGCCGGCGGCTCGAGCTCCAGCGCGCCGAATGTCGGATAGCTTTCCGGATCGACCGCCTTGATCTCGACCAGGGCCGCCTCGCCCGAGGCACTGCGCGCCATGCCGCGCATGAGGGACAGCTCGGCGAGCTTGCCGTGGCCGCGGAAGAACGCGCGCTCCGCGTCGCTCGGCGCGCGATAGGCGAGCGAGAAGCTGGCGTCGCCGCCCAGAATCGTGCGCCCTTCCCGAGCCAGCCCCCGCGTGAGCGTGCCGGACAGCCCGGCGACCCCGGAAATGGCCGCGACGCCGATGACGATGCAGGCGGCGAATATGCCGAAGCCGCGCGGATCGCCGAGTAGATCGCGCAACGCAAAGCGCAGGAAGAAGGGGAGTTTCATCGACCGGCGCCATGACGCAAGGCGACGATTTCCGACGCGTCCTCCACCCGCCCCGATCGCATCGCGATCGTGCGGCTGCAACGGGCGGCGAGCTTTTCGTCGTGGGTGACCAGCACCAGCGTCGCGCCGCGGCGCGCGCCCTGCTCGAAGATCAGATCCATCACCGCCGCGCCGGTCTCGGAATCGAGATTGCCGGTGGGTTCGTCCGCGGCGAGAATGCGCGGGTTGGGGGCCAGCGCCCGCGCCAGCGCGACCCGCTGCTGCTCGCCGCCAGAAAGCTGGCGGGGATAATGCGTCATCCGCGCCCCGAGACCGACCGCCTCCAGCTCGGCCGCCGCGACAGCCTGCGCATCGGCCCGGCCGGCGAGCTCCAGCGGAATGGCGACATTTTCCAGCGCGGTCATGGTGGGGATGAGCTGGAAAGACTGGAACACGACGCCTATCTTCTCGCCACGCAGCCGCGCCAGCGCATCCTCTCCCATCGCCGAGAGGTCCTGGCCGTCGATGGCCACTCGCCCCGAATCGGGGCGCTCGAGGCCGGCGAGGGTCATGAGCAGTGTGGATTTGCCGGAGCCGGAGGGGCCGACGAGACCGATCGTTTCGCCTTGTGCTATGCTCAAGGTGACGCCTTTGAGAACATGAACGCGGGCGGCGCCGTCGCCGAGTGTGAGATCGACATTGCTGAATTCGATGACAGTCTGCACGAAAAACGCCCTTTCGCCCGGCGCAACCTCCGCCGTGTCGGCCACATATGGCGTCATCCTCCGGTTTTTCCAAGCGCTGTCGGCCATTCTGGCGCTGGCCGGCGCGGCGCAGGCGCGACCCCTGAAAGTGCTGGCTTTCGGCGACAGTCTGACTGCCGGCTACAATCTCTCCGCCGCCGCCGCCTTTCCGGCGCAACTCGAAAAGCGACTGCGCGCCGACGGTTTCGATGTCGTCGTAACCAATGCCGGCGTGTCGGGAGACACGAGCGCCGGCGGGCTGGAACGCCTCGATTTCGCCCTCGGGGACGGCGCCGATCTCGTCATCGTGGAACTCGGAGCCAATGATATGCTGCGCGGCATGGACCCCGCCGCGACAAAGGTCAATCTTGCACAGATTCTCGGCAAGGTCCGGGAGAAAGGCGCACGGCCGCTGATCGCAGGCATGACCGCGGCCGGAAATTTCGGCCCGGACTACAAGAAGGCGTTCGACGCTGTTTTCCCGGACCTTGCGCGCGAAACCGGCGCGCCGCTCTATCCTTTTTTTCTCGAGGGCGTCGCGGGTGACGCAAAACTGTCGCTCGGCGACGGGATGCATCCCAATGCAGACGGGGTGGCGCGAATCGTGAAAGGATTGGCGCCGCTGGTCGAGACGACACTGCGCGATCTGCGCGCGGAAAAATGACGGGGGACGCCCCGCGACGACAAGGAGGACCGCCATGCCCAGATTGTTCACGGCCCTCGAAATTCCCGCTCCGGTCGGTGTGAGCCTCGCGCGGCTGCGCGGCGGCCTCCCAGGCGCCCGCTGGATCGATCAGGAAAATTATCACATCACCTTGCGCTTCATCGGCGATGTCGACGACCGCTTCGCCCATGAAGTCATGATGTCGCTCGCCTATGTGCGGCGGCAGGCCTTCTCCGTCACGCTCGATGGGCTCGGCAGTTTCGGGGGCGACAAGCCGCGCGCCATCGTCGTCAAGGCGCGGCCGGAGCCGGCGCTGATGGAGCTTCAGGCCGAACAGGAGCGGCTGCTGCGCCGTCTCGGCGCCCCGGCGGAACCGCGCAAATTCGTGCCGCATGTGACGCTGGCGCGACTGCGCGGCGCGCCGCCCGCCGCCGTCGCCGCCTATCTCCAGACCCGCGGCTATTTTCCGCCGCTGCACGTGCCGGCGGCGCGCTTCGTGCTCTTTTCCTCGCGCGATTCCGTCGGCGGCGGGCCGTACATCGTCGAGGGCGAATATCCGCTGGCGGTCAGCCCGCCGCTGGAGGCGCAGCTTCGAGCATGAGCGCCGCCGCCGCCGCGACGCGTTCGCCCCCCTGTCCCGCGTCGATGCGCGCCCAGTTCATCGGTCCCGGATCGCGCTGCCCCTGAAGCTCCACCACCGCCCGCGTGGCGTCGGAGGGATCGTTGGTTCGGCGCTCGACGCGGCCCACGCGCGTCTCCAGCGCCGCCTCCAGCCACAGGCCGGTGAATGGCAGTCCACATCGCTGTGCAATGGCCTCCACCTCGGCGCGGTCCTCCCGACGATCGAAGACCGCATCGACGACGACGCTCCAGCCGGCGCCAGCGACCCGCTCCGCCTGCAGGAACATTTCCTCGTAGACCTGCCGCGAAATCTCGGGCGCATAGGCCTCCGCCGGAAGACGCTGTGTCGCTTCGACGCCGAACAGCCGCTTTCGCAATCTGTCGCTCGACAGCGACCGCGCGCCGGGCGCAGCGCCGATCTGCGGCGCGAGCCTCGCGGCGAGGGTGGATTTTCCCGTGCCGCTGAAGCCGCCGATGGCGACGATCCGCGTCGGCGCCGGGCGCAGCAGATCGAAGGCGAGCGCGAGATGCGTCGCCGCCTCCGCGCGCCGATCCTGCGACGCCGCGACATGGGCGCGGATCGACGCGCGTATCGCCATGAACAGCGGGAGGAGCGGCAGATCTGCCGCCTCGTCGGACTCGTACGACGTTAAAGCTCCCTCCCTGTCCCTCCCCCGCTCCGCGGGAGAGGGGACGCACGCCGCCGCATCGGAGGTCTCGACGCCAGTTTGTGAAGCCCCGAATCCGCCCCCTCTCCCGCGGAGCGGGGGAGGGCTGGAGAGGGGGCATTCACGCAGCGATTGAACGGACATCGCATCTAACCATCGATCGAGCGCGCATGACGCAAGATCGCGCCGCCCGACGCGCACGAGGTCCATCAGCAGAAAGGCGAGATCATAGAGAATGTCGATCGTGGCGAGATCGTCGGAGAATTCGAGGCAATCGAAGGGGGTCGGCGCGCCCTCGAACAGGCAGATGTTGCGCAGGGTAAGATCGCCATGACACAGGCGCACCTTGCCGGCGGCCCGGCGCGCGTCGAGGCGCTCCGCTTGCGCCGCCAGCGCGCCATCGAGCGCCGCACGCAGCGCCTCGATCTGCGCCGTGTCGGCAAGGCCGGATTGTTCGGCGCTGCGCACGATATTGGCGACGACGACGCGCATCGCCGCCGCGCCGCCGCGGTTCGCATCGGGCGGCGCGGCGGCGTGGAAAGTGGCGAGGCGCGTCGCCAGCGTCTCGATGGTCGCCGCATCGAGGCGTCCGGCAAGAGCGCGAGTCTCCAGCAAATCGCCCTCCTCGAATCGCCGCATCTCGACGACGGCGTCGACCAGAGCCCCGACTCCGTCGAATTCGAGCGCGCCATCGGCCGCGCGGGTGATCCGCCGCGCGCCGAGATAGAGCTGCGGCGCGAGCCGGCGGTTCAGCGCCGCCTCCCGTTCGCAGAACGCCAGTCGGCGCTCCGGGGTCGAGAAATCGAGATAGGGAAAGGCCACCGCCCGCTTGAGCTTGTATGCGCGTCGCGTCGTCAACGTGACGAAGGAAATATGCGTCGCGGCGACGTGGCGGGCGCCGCGGTCCTGCCCGGCGAGAAACGCCATCGCCTCCACTTGCGCGCCATAATCCTGTCCTGCTTCCGTCATGACGGGGCTTCCCCATGCACCGCGAGGCTCCGGCCACGCGCGACGCCGTCCCCTGTTGTCGCCGGCAATCGCGCCGCCGGCAAGCGCGAGACCGGGGCGCGGCCCGTCCTGCTTACCGGCTGTTCACGACCGGCGCCTCACTGTCTGCGAACCTGAACCTCGAGGAGGCGGCAGTCGGTTCGACTGGCGTGATCACATGACCCCGCGAATCGTCGTCGGCATCTGCACCACCGGGCGTCCGGACATCGTCGCCGAGGCGGTGCGCCGCCTGCACCGCCAGACACGCCCGGCCGATGATATCGTGGTCGCCGGCGCCGTCGCCGCCGATCTTCCTCCGCTGGAGGACGCCCGCGGCGTTGTCGCGCCTTCGAAAGGCGCCAGCGCCCAGCGCAATCACGCGCTCGATCTGATCGGCGATGCGGCCGATGTGGTCGTGTTTGTCGACGACGATTATGTCGCGGCGCCCGGCTTCATCGAAGGCGTCGAGCGCCTGTTCTCAGCCCATCCCGACATCGTCGCGGCGTCCGGCCTGCTGCTCGCCGACGGCATACATTCGCAGGGGCTGACATTCGAGGAGGCCGATGCGCTGATCGTGGCCCACGAGGCGGAAGGCCCCCCTGCGGACGCTCTCGTTCCGGACACGGGAACCTACGGCTGCAACATGGCCTTTCGCATCGCGGCGGCGCCGCATCTGCGCTTCGATGAACGCCTGCCGCTCTACAGCTGGCTGGAGGACACGGATTTTTCCGCGCGGATCGCGCCATTCGGGCGAATCGTGCGCGCCACGCATTTTTACGGCGTGCATCTGGGCGTCAAGCGCGGCCGCGGCGCCGGTCTGCGGCTCGGCTATTCGCAGATCGCCAATGTTCTTTACCTGGTGCGCAAGGGCACGGTGAAGCCGCGCTTCGGCTATGGTCAGGCGGCGCGCAATGTCCTCGCCAATGCCGTCAAATCGTTGCGGCCCGAACCCTGGGTGGATCGCCGCGGCCGGCTGCGCGGCAATCTGCTCGCGCTGTTCGATGCGTTGCGCGGTCGCTGCGATCCGATGCGCATTCTGGAATTGTGATCGGCTCTCGAGGGATGCCGGCTCAGCGCCGTTGCAGGCGCCGCCGCAGGGCTGGAACGACAGCGCTGCGCAGATCGGCGACATCGAAGGCGTAAGCGATCGCCGCATAGGCGCCGGCGCCGACGACGATCTGCGCCAGCATCACGACGAGACCTGGCGCCATCGCCCGCAGCGGCGCGGTGGCGACCAGCAGCGCCGCACAGCCGACCAAGGCGCCGACGATGTCGACGATCCGTGGGCGCACTTTCGTCGATCCCAGCAACAACGCCATCAGCACGACGAAGCCCGTCATCGACGAGATCGACTGCGCCAGCGCGAATTTCGTCGCGTCCGTGCTCGGCGCCAGAAACAGGATCGCCAGGAAATTGGCGACGCAGGCGGCGAGCGCGGCGATGATCAGCGGCGCAAGCCGATGGGCGATCTGGAATGCCGGATTGAGCGCGTAATTGATCAGCGCAAAGGCCAGCAGCGCGGGGATCTGCAAGGTGAAATAGCGCCCGAATGGCCCCTGGAAGTCATGCGGCGCCAGCAGCGCCTCGAAGCTCGGCAGAATGGCGTAGACGCCGGCGACGGCTGGCAAGGCGATGGCGGCGACGATGCCCATGTTGCGCGACACCTGTGCGCGTGCGCGATCTTCGCCGTCGGTCTTTTCCGCGAGCACCGCGAGCTGAAACAGGATCACATCGAGCGCCGAACCCAGCGCGCCGACGATGCGGATGCCGACTTCGAAGGCGAGCGACATCTGCCCGGCTTCCGCAAAACCCAGCGCATTGGAGACCATCCAGCGATCGGTGAGCGGCACGGTCTGGTACAGCACATTGGCGAGGACGATCGGTGTTCCATAGACGAAATAGCGCAGCGCAAGAGAGGCCTGCGCCTTGCCGGGCGCCGCGCCGGGCGCGATCAGTTCGCGGCCGGAGAGGAGCAGCGACACGGCCATCGCGGCCATCATGCCGACGAGCACGACAGGCGCAGAGTGAAACAGTGCGGCGCCGCCGACGGCGAGCAGGAAATACAGCGCGTTCTTCGAAAGAACCAGAAAGGCGTAGCCGCGATCGAGAAAGCGTGCGCGCAGCAGCGCCGCGGCGTATTCCGACAGGGCGCAGGCGGCGGCGTAGACGATGGCGAGCGCCGCGAGACCGGGCGCCAGCGAGCGCACGACATCGAAACGCCAGATGATGGCTGCGGCGCAGAGAACAAGCGCGGCGACGAGCGCGAAAGACGTATCGAGCGTCGCGCGCACTTCCGGATGCTGTTCATGGTCGCGCTGTCCGTAAAAGCGCGTCGCCGACAGCCGCAGCCAGTCGAACAGCAGTGTCTGCACGACGACGGCCAGCGACAGTGCGACGCCGTAGCGGCCATATTCCTCCGGCCCCAGAAATTTGGCCACCAGCAGGCTGACGGCGAAATTGAGCAGGCTGTTGAGGAGGAAGGAGAGCATCATCCACATGGGATGAATGTTCTCATGGCGGACGGCCCCCTCCCGAACCCTCGCCCGCTTCGCGGGAGAGGGAGCAGACGCGAGGCGTCACGATTCATGCTGCACGCCCGGATCGATGCCGTGCGTCCCCTCTCTCGCGCGAGCGGGGGAGAGAAAGGGAAAGGGCCTTCTGGCGCCGAAATCACGGCCCCGCTCATCACAGCTGTAGCCGCATGCCAACCAGCACGACATTGGTCGTGTAATCGGCGCCGTTGGAGGTGCTGCGCAGCCAGTCGTGCGTGTAGCTGGCCTTCATGGTGATCGAGCGGGTGATGCGATATTCGAGCTTCACGCCGGCGCTGTACCCCTCTTCGCGAATGTTCGCGCCCTGATACTGATTGTTCAGATAGCCGCCGGTCGCCGAGACCGTCAGATTGCGCATCAGATCATGCGCGACAGTCAGCGACACGGTGCGCGACAGGGCGCCCGCCGCGCCGGTCACCGTGGTCTCGTTCAGCGTCGTGCCGCCGCGCAGGGTGACGGTGGTCAGCGGCGTCGGCGTGTAGATGAGCGCAGCGTCCACGAGCGGGCCGCGCAGGCGCGGCAGGCGGACATCGGCGTAATAGCGCTCGCCATAGCCGCCCGAGGCTTCGCCGTGGACAAGTTCGCTGAAGCGCAGCTCGGCGCCGCCGCGCGCCGTGTAGCCATGGCTGTCGCGGCGATAGTCATAAGGGTCGGTCGCCGAGTCGTGCCGGCGCGTATCGAGCGTCGCCTCCATGAAGGGTTTCAGGTCCGGCGAGACTTCGTAGGCGACGCGGCCGACGCCGCCATATTGCGTATAATTCGTGCGGGCGAGATCGAGCGTCGAACCGTCGCTGTATTGGGCGTTCTCGTAGATCGCCCGGTCCAGCGCGCCGCGCAGGCTGACTTCGAGCCGGCCGAACTTCTGGGTCGGCCCGACCTGCACGCCGGTGAGGAAGGCGATCGGCCGGTTCTTCACCGTCACATTCGGCAGGCCCGAATAGAGCGCCGGCGCGCCGGGACGCTGGGTGTCGAGCAGGAAGCGGCCGCGCAGCTCCATCGACGTGTCCCTGGTCACGTCGTAGCGGGCGGCGAGCGTTCCGGCGCCGTCGGGGCGGTTGGCTTCGGGCTGCGAGAAATATTCGGAATAGCCCACGCGCACATCGGCCTGGAGATCATGGGTCGACCAGTCGGAACGCAGCGTGAAGCCGGCGTCGCCCCGCAACAATGTCGCCGGTTTGGGGTTGGCGGTGCGGGCGAGACGATTGGGATTGTCGTCGTGGCCGCCGGACACCTCGACGAAAGGCGACAGGCGCAGCGAGCCGATGCCGACGCCGATCGGATCATAGGGTCTCGCCTCGAGCTTCGGTTTATGCGGCGCCCTGGGCGCAGGAAGGACGGCGACGCCGGGCGGCGGCGGAAGGACGGGCGCCTCGGCGCCGGGCGGCGGTTTGCGGGCGGCGCGGGCCCGTCTGGCGATCGCCGAGGTCTTGTAGGGCTCCAGTTGCGGCAGCGGCGGCTTGCCGACGAGCGGCGCCGGTTTGGGTCCGCGCGGCGGCGGATAGGGATGCGGCAGCCGCGGCCTCGGGCGGCCGTAATTGGCGGCGGAGCTGGGGCGTGGCTCGGCGTCGGACGCGGCCGGGCGAAAGGCGTCGCGGCCGACGTCCTGCTCCTCGAGACCGAAGGGCGTGCGGGTGTCGAGCGGCCGCCGCGAGGCCACGGGCGAATGCATGTCGAGGGGCGGCAGGCTTTGCGCCGAAGCGTTGGGGACGCACAGGACCGCGCCGGCGGCGATGGCCGACAGAAGGGCGCGGCTCTTTGACCTTTCGGACGGCACTCTATCCCTCGCGCGCGCCCGCGGCTGTTTTCGCGGCGCCTGCAAGGGTTTACGGAATCATGGTTAACGTCGGCTTACTGCCCGTTCATTCCATGCCCAGCGCCGACAGGTAGAGGCCGAGGATTTCCTCTTCCTCCTGCCGCTTGGACTTGTCCATGCGGCGCATCGAGACGATCTTGCGCATGATTCTCGGGTCGAAGCCCGTGCCCTTGGCCTCGGCGTAGACGTCCTTTACGTCGTCGGCGATGGCGCGCTTTTCCTCTTCGAGCTTCTCGATGCGCTCGATGAAGGCGGTGAGATGACCGCCGTCGACGGCGTTGGTGTTCATGTGCTGCGATCCCCGTCTGGCGCGAAAGGCTCGCCATGCGGCGCCAAGGCGCCCCCGTCAAGGCGCTGGGCGCAGCAATCCCCGCTATTCTTGCGTCATCGGCCCCGCCGCCGTCACGCCTCCGGCGCAGGGACCGCTTGAAATGGCGGCGATCTGCGCCGACATATCGGCTTGGCCGGATCGATCCGGCGGGAGACCAGCGAGACATGAGCGGCGATTATCCCTCCAATTACGACGCCCCCTTGGTGCCGCGCGCGGCGCTAGAGGGCGTGCGCACGCGCCGCCTGATGGCGCTCGGCCTCGATTTCTTCGCCGTGTGCGGCATCTCCATGGTGCTGTTCGTCGCGCTGTTTTTCTTCAGTTTCGGCATGTCGGTGTTCATCCTGCCGCCGCTGTTGCCGATGGTCGCCTTCTTTTACAATGGCCTCACTGTTTCCGGCTGGCGTATGGCGACGCCCGGCATGGCGGCGATGGACCTCGAAGTGCGGACCATGGAGGGGCGCCCCGTCCCCTTCCTCGCCGCCGCCGTGCACGCCGTGCTGGCCTGGGTGACGATCTGCTTCCCGCTTCTGGCGCTGGTGTCCCTGATCACCAGCGACAAGCGCTGCCTTCATGATATGCTTGCCGATGTGATCGTGATCCGCCGTTCGGCGTAAGCCGATGGCGTCGCCACGAGGTTTGCGCTATGATTCCGGCACCGACCCGGATCGAGCAATTGACCAGGACCCTCCGCGACCCGCCGCAGTTCTACCTCACCTCGCCCGCGCCCTGTCCTTATCTGCCGGGGCGGGAGGAGCGGAAGGTGTTCACCCATCTCATCGGGTTGCGGGCGACGGGGCTCAACGACACCCTCACCCAGGCCGGATTTCGTCGCTCCCAGACCATCGCCTACCGCCCCGCCTGCGAGGGCTGCCGCGCCTGCGTCTCCGTGCGCGTGAAGGTCGACGAAATCGATTTTTCGCGCACCCAGCGGCGGATCGGCAAGCGCAATGCCGATCTCGTCTCCAGCGTCCGCCCGCCGGTCGCCGCCGTGGAACAATATGGTCTGTTCTCCGACTATGTCGTCGCTCGCCACAATGATGGCGGCATGGCCGACATGGCCTTCCTCGATTTTCGCATGATGATCGAGGACAGCCATGTCGAGACGCGGATGATCGAATACCGGTCGCAGGGCGAGGGGCCGCGGCCGCTGGTTGCCTGCTGCCTGACCGACCGGCTCGGCGACGGGCTGTCGATGGTCTATTCCTTCTACGATCCGTCGCAGGAGGCGCGTTCGCTCGGCGTCCACATGATCATGGACCATGTGCTGCGCGCCCGCCGGCTCGGTCTGCCGCATCTTTACCTCGGCTACTGGGTCGAGGGTTCCAGAAAAATGGACTACAAGGGCCGCTTCACGCCGCAGGAGCGGCTGGGAATGGACGGCTGGACGCGGGTGGACTGAGCCACCCGGCAGGTCGCCGCCCCCATCAGGAAGCGCCATGACCGCCGACACGCCTCCGCCCGCCGCACCGGACTACGCCGAGGACGGCCGCCGCCTTTTTGCCGGGCCGTGCGACTTCTTCTTCGCCAGCACGAAAGCTGACGATCTTCCGCCGCAGGGCGCGGCGGAGATCGCCTTTGCGGGGCGCTCGAATGTCGGCAAATCCTCTCTGCTCAACGCCCTCACCAACCGCAAGACGCTGGCCCGCGTCTCGCATACGCCGGGGCGCACGCAGCAGCTCAATTTCTTCGCGCTGGGCGGGCCCATCGGCGAGGAGCGCCTGTGGCTCGTGGACATGCCCGGCTACGGCTACGCGGCGGTCGGCAAGGAGAAGGTCGCGAGCTGGGGCCGGTTGATGCGCGATTATCTGCGCGGCCGGGCGACGCTGGCCCGCGCCTTCGTGCTCATCGACGGGCGGCGCGGGGTCAAGCCGGTGGATCTCGAAATGTTCGACCTGCTCGACCAGTCGGCGCTGTCCTATCAGATCGTGTTGACCAAGCACGACGAGTTGAAGGTTTCCGAACGGGCGGAGGTGCAGGCGGCGACGCTGGAGGCGCTGAAAAAGCGCCCCGCGGCCTTTCCGGAGCTGATCTTCACGTCGTCGCATACGGGCGAAGGCATTCCCGAGCTGCGCGCCGCGGTGGCGAAGCTGCTGGCCGAGCGCGGGGGGTGATGCCGCAAGGCTTGCGGTCTTTTTTTGGCCGGCGCGTCGCCGTCCGGCGTCGCGAGCAGACTTGAACCTCCGCGCCGGAACGGTCTATAGCCTTCGCGGACGGGCCCGTTTCGCGGGTTGTAAGATATGACAAATCAGTGACCTGCAAGCCGTCGGCGCGGGCCGCGGCGCCCAACGAAGAGACCCCTCCATGACCGACACCCGAGCCGAGAACGCGCTGGCGCAGGCCCGCATCCTCATGCAGGCGCTGCCGCACATGCTGCGCTACGACGAGGCCATTGTCGTGGTGAAATACGGTGGCCACGCCATGGGCGACGATCAGGGCGCGCGCGATTTCTCGCGTGACATGGTCCTGCTGGAGCAATCGGGCGTCAATCCGGTGGTCGTGCATGGCGGCGGGCCGCAGATCGGGGCCATGCTGAAACGCCTCGGCGTCGAGTCGCGCTTTGCCGACGGCCTGCGCATCACCGACGGCGAGACCATGGGCATCGTCGAAATGGTGCTGGCCGGCTCCATCAACAAGCAGATCGTCGGCTTCATCAATTCGGAAGGCGGCCGCGCCATCGGCCTCACCGGCAAGGACGGACGCCTGCTGTCGGCCAAGAAGCTCGAACGCCCCGGCGGCATCGATTACGGCTATGTCGGCGAGCCCGACAAGGTGGACGCCACCGTGCTCGAGCAGATTCTCGGCCGTGAGCTGATCCCCGTGCTGGCGCCGGTAGCGCAGGGGCCGGGCGGCGCCAGCTACAACATCAACGCCGACACTTTCGCCGGAGCCATCGCCGGCGCGCTCGGCGCCAAGCGCCTGCTGTTCCTGACCGACGTGGCCGGCGTGCTCGACAAGGACAAGAACCTCATCCGCGAATTGAAGGTCGGCGACATTCCGGGCCTCATCGCCGACGGCACCATCACCGGCGGCATGATCCCCAAGGTCGAGACCTGCATGTACGCCATCGAGCGCGGCGTCGAAGGCGTCGTCATTCTCGACGGCAAGCTGCCGCACGCCGTGCTGATCGAACTCCTGACCGATCACGGCGCCGGCACGCTGATCACGCGGTGAAGCTCGTCGTCCTCTCCGGGGCGGGTGTTTCCGCGGAAAGCGGCCTCGGCGTTTTCCGCGGGCCCGGCGCCGCGCTGTGGAATCGCCACGACCCGATGAAGCTGGCGACGCCGGAAGCTTTCGCCGCTGATCCGGCGCTGGTGCAGTCCTTCTACAACGAGCGGCGGCGCACTCTTCTCGCCGCCGCGCCCAACCCGGCGCATGCCGCTCTGGCGCGGCTGGAGCAGGGTCTCGCAGCGCGGGGCGACGCGCTGACGCTGGTGACGCAGAACATCGACGATCTGCACGAGCGCGCCGGCGCGCATCATGTCGTGCACATGCACGGCGAATTGCTGAAAAGCCGCTGCGCGCACTGCGAGGCCATCGCCGAGCTTCGCGAGGACCTTGCCGCCGACTCCCGCTGCGCCTGCGGCGGCGCACTGCGTCCGCATGTCGTGTGGTTCGGCGAGACGCCGCTGTATCTCGACGAAATCTACGCTGCTCTGGCCGGCGCCGACATGTTCGCGTCCATCGGCACGTCGGGCGCCGTCTATCCCGCCGCCGGCTTCGTGCGCGAGGCGCGCAAATGCGGCGTGCGCTGCTGCGAAATCAATCTCGAGCCCTCGGACAACGCCGACGCCTTCGACATCCGCCGCTACGGGCCGGCCAGCGAGGCCGTCCCCGCCTTCGTCGACGAGCTTCTCGCGTCATGAGCGCGGCGCCGGACCCTGCAATGCTGGCGGAGCGCTTCGCGCGCATCGACACCTGGGTATTCGATCTCGACAATACGCTCTATCCGGCGACATCGAATCTCTGGCGAACGATCGACGATCGTATAACGCTGTTCATGATGCGGCTGTTCGGCCTCGACGCGATCTCGCTGCGCGCCCTGCAAAAGCATTATTACCTGCAATATGGCACGACGCTGCGCGGGCTGATGACCGAACATGGCGTCGACGCCGAACTGTATCTCTCCTTCGTTCACGACATCGATCGCAGCATCATCGCGCCGGATCACTCGCTCGGCGCCGCAATCGCCGCCTTGCCCGGTCGCGCGCTGATCCTCACCAATGGCTCGCGCCGACATGCGATCGACACTTGCCGGCAACTTGGAATCGATCATCTATTCCAAGATATTTTCGACATCATCGCCGCCGATTTCATCGCCAAGCCGGAGGCGGGCGCCTATGAGCGCTTTTTCGCGCATTGCAAGGTCGACCCGGCGCGCGCCGTGCTGTTCGAGGACATCGCCCGCAATCTCGTCGTGCCGCACCAGCACGGAATGACAACGGTTCTGGTGGCGCCGCGACCCGGCGAATCGCTCGAGCGCGAGGCCTGGGAAATGGCGCAGGGCGACGAGACGCATGTCGATTTCGTCACCCGCGATCTCGCCGGCTTTCTGGAGGCGATCATTTCGGCGCGGGGATGATCGTACGGAGTGTCGCCCCGTGAAATCCCGGGATCGTCATTGCTTCGCTTCGCTCGCAATTGACGCTCGACGATCCGATTCGCGAAGACGTTCAGCGCGCGCCGATCCGCTGCATCGCTTCCGCCGCCAGCGCCAGCCCCGCGCGCGCCGCGGCCTCGGGTGTCGCGCCTTCGCGCAGCGCGTCGATGGCGCCGGCGTCGAAGGCGTCGCCGCCGCCAGTGCGATCGAGGGGCTCGAACGCCTGCGCTGCGACGCGGGTGACGGCGCCGCCGCACACGACATCGACGCCGTCTTCACCGCGGGTGACGAACCACACCGCTCTGTCTGCGCCATGGCGGCGCGCGATCTCGGCGACGGCGTCGTCACAGCCGATGGCGCGCGAAAGTTCGTCGCCGTTGGTGAAGAGATAATCCGCAAGCCGCGCGAAGGCCGGGTCATAGCGCCCGTCGAGCTCCAGCGAAACGATCTCGACCGTTTCGCGAGCCCGCGCGAGAAAGTCGAGATCGACGACGGTGGTGTGCAGCCAATTCGCGCCGGCGCAGTCGGGGAGCGCATCGAGTGGCGTCCAGGGCGCGTCGATGATGGGGCTCGTCACGATGCGCTTGTCGCCGGGCGGCGCGAGGCAGACGGCAACCGGCGACGGCGCGGCCAGCGCCTTCACGGCGCGGGCGTCGACGCCGTTTTCGGATAGATCGCGAAGCGCGAATGCGCCGAGAAGATCGTCGCCGACCCAGCCGAGCATGCGCACCGACGCGCCGCGCCGCGCCAGCCACACCGCCGTGTTGGCGGCGGAACCGCCGCCGCTGACGCACGCCGCGCGGGAAAAGATCTTCTCGTGACGCTCGGGCATGCGCTCGAGGAGCAGCGTCACATCGACATTGATGCTGCCGAGGCAACAGACCCGTTCATCCATCCTGCACCATGCGCAGCGCGGACTGGCGTCCGGATCGCCGCTTTTCGAAAACTGTCGGCGGCATCCGCGCCGAATTCGTTCTGCACCGTAACATGGCGGCGCGGCGCTACAAATCATCGCGCCTCGTCAGTTTGCAGAGCATCCGCCGGTGCTGGATCCGCTCCGATTTTTGAGATCTCCCATTATTTTCAATGCTGCGATGATTTGTCGGATTGTGCGACGGGGTCCGCGGGCGCAATATGGAAGCGGTCTAAAGGTGCGCCGATGTATGAAATCGAATGGCTCGGCCCGCCGCAGACCGACTCCCCGCCGCAAATCCTCGGCCGCGAGCCGGTCGCCGGGAAAAGGCTTGAGTGCGCGGTCGCACAGGCGAGATCGGCTTTCGTCGAACTCTGCCAGCTGGGCCGGCGCCCTTATGGGTACCGCATCCGCGACGGCGCCCAGCGCATCGTCTGGATCTGGGGCGCGCACGATGGCCCTTGCGAAAATTGCTCGGGATACGGAAAATCCGGGCGCGGCTCCGCCTGTCCGATGCACTGGCGCGCGGAAGGATCGCCGGGCGGCGCGGCAGACTGAGCGCGCGCGACAGGAGACCGGACCGAATGGACATCATCGAGGCCATCGCCACCCGCGCCAGCATCTCGGCGCTTGCCGAGCCCGGCCCCAGCGACGCACAGCTCGACACGCTGCTGCGCGCCGGCGCCGCCGCGCCCGATCACGCCCGTCTGCGGCCCTGGCGCTTTCTTGTGGCGCGCGGCGCGGGACGCGAGAGGCTCGGCGATCTGCTGGCTGCAGCGCAGCGCGCCAAAAACCCGCTGACGCCGGAGGACGCGCTGGAGCGCGAACGCCGCAAGCCGCTGCGCGCGCCGATGATCCTGATCGTCTCGGTGGTTCCCGTCGCTCACCCCGGCGCGCCGGAGATCGAGCAGATCCTCGCCGGCGGCGCTGCAGCGCAGAACATCCTCCTCGCCGCCCACGGCCTCGGCCTCGGCGCCATCTGGCGCACGGGCGCGCCGGCCTACGACCCGAACGTGATCGCCGCCCTCGGCCTGCCGGACAATGCGAAGATCGTGGGGTTCCTGTATCTGGGGACGCCGTCCGGCCCGGCGCCGGCGCGAGAGCCGAAGAGTCCGGAGTTCCGGGAGTTCTGAAGTGCTCGCGCGCGGCTCTATCCCCGCGCCGCCGCTGATCTGATGACGTGCGTCATCCTCGTCGCCGCGCGCGGCGATGGGCGAAGCAGCGCGGCTGCGCGAGATTTCTACGCCTTTCGGCCATACTGGCGCCACCCGCTGCATTGCAGTTTCCTGAACCGTTCACAAGGCGCCGTGCGCGACAAGCTTTGGCGGCGAGGCGTGCGCCGGATATGGACGCGCGCCGGCATGAAGCGCCGAGAGCCGTAGCGACCTCTTTGAAAGGAAAATATGAGAATGAGCAAAAGTTTCGGATTCCTCCGGGCCTTGCCGGCGCTCGCGTCGGTGGGCCTTTGCGCCCCGGTCTTTGCGTTGGAGAAGCCGAATTTCGCGGCGAAGGAGTCCGCCAGTTCCACTCCCGATTCTTATTGGGCGGATCAAGGCAACCACACAGCGTCGCCTGTTCGGGTCGGCCGTCGCTTTTTTGTCGGAGGAATGACAGGCGTTCCGGGCAATTACGCAGGCAAGCAGACAGGCAGCCATTTGTCCGGCATCTTTGCCGGGGATTGGCCGCAGCGAGAGGCGCTGGTCGCGAAGGAATCGCCGAACGGCCATATGGTCGACTACAACGGGGCGAAAACGAGCGACGCCGCCGGGTCGCCCAACGCCAGTCTTTCGCCGACGATCGTTTCCAGCGATTTTGTCGTCAACGACGTGACATCCACAACGCGGGGCTTTTCGAACGCGGTCGCCGCCTGGGCGCGATATCAGGAAGCGGTCGCCTATCCGGGCGCAGGTTATACGACAGCGATGGAAGTGGACGTTGCGTCGACCGGAACGGACAGGATCAAGCTCTACCCTTATTTTGCGTGGCCTTCCGATTTCTATGCGGTGAAGGGGCTGACCGCGCGGGAATATCGCTGCGGCGGTTCTCTCTCTTCGCCGGTCACCTATGGCGAATGCTCGGCCGTCGCGAACATCGGCAGCAATGGCGGCCGGTTCAAGACCGGAATAAACTTCATGAACGGGTCGCTCGTGACGGACGGCGCCGGCAACAGCGACGCGGTCCAGCTCGGGGCGGGGATGCGTCTCGACTGGTATCGCAAGAACAATACGCTCGCCTTTTTCATCAAGTCGATGGCCTGGTCCGATGCGCAAACCGCAACGGGCGGCATCGAGTTCGACGACTATGGCACCAGGTTCTGGTCCGGCTCCAGGGTCGCCCTGTATTTGTTGACGACGGGCAATCTCGCGACGCCGAACCATCTGATGTTCGTCGATGCGGCCTCGGCTCTGATGGCGGACACCTTTGGTGACGCCGGCGGCTATCATGTCCAGATCGGAGGGCAGCCCCGACTCGATGTGACAGGCAATGGACTGACCACCACGGCCGTCTCCAGTTACGACAACGCGGCTCTGAACATTTTCGGGCAGGGAACCGGCTCCGTTTGCCTCGGGACGAGCCTTGCCTGCCGGTGGTTTGTCTCCGCTGCGACGGGCGCGTGGCTGCCGAATGAAGGGAACACCTACGACATTGCCTCGAACGCGGCCCGCGTGAAAACGGTTTATGCGGCGACCACGGACGCCAAAGTCCACCAATATTCGGTCGGCCCGCTGCCCGCATCTCCGGTCGAGGGGATGTGCGCCTGGGATGGCGCGGTCCACAAGCTGAAGTGCTACGACGGTTCGGCGTGGCAGTCGGCGTGGTGACGCGGGCGAATACTGGAAGCGCAGTCGCTGAACAGCCCCCGCCCTAGCTCGTATGTAAAGCTGGGCGGGGGCTTAATTTAGGTCCAGGTCTCGACGTCCTCTGGCTCCTGCATAACGAATGTGAAGTTTCCATCACGTTGGAACCCGCGAAGCGGCGCGTTCTTCCCAGCAATCAACTTCCATTCGTCCAGAAGCAGTTGGTACGCACTGGCGTTCAGATTTTCCCTTCCCAACATCCAGACTAGCTTTCTTTTGTGGACGAGCGCTGAGCCCAAATCCCGCACGTCGATCAGAAAAGCCTGCAATGCATCATGCACGACTGCCATCATCGCCTCCTGTTTTGATTGTCAAACAAAAGTTTTATACTCAAAATATGAGTTCGCGTCAACAAACTTTGGTGGGAAAACGGCGTGCGAACACACTCCCCAGATTTTCCCCACATCCGGGGGTTGGCATCAGGGGAACTTTCGAATTCCATTCGCTGGCGCAAAAGGGAGTGCTCGCTCCCTAAACTCATGTTTTCTGCGGCTTTGATGGTGGGCGGCACAGGGATTGAACCTGTGACCCCTCCCGTGTGAAGGGAGTGCTCTCCCGCTGAGCTAGCCGCCCTTGACGCCTCGGGCGTCGGGTGACGTTGTGTAAGTGAGCCAAGGCGCCGGCGTCAAGAGGGGCTTCGGGTTTTCGCGCCGCCGACCCGCCCCGGGCGCCCGGGGCTTTCTTGATCGCTCCCGCGAAATCGGGCACAAGTCGGGAAAATCGAACGAGCCGGCGCAACCTCGGCCATCAGCGGGAAACGACATGTCTGACATCTTGCGGGTTGGGATCGCGGGCCTCGGCACGGTCGGCGCCTCGGTGGTTCGGCTGTTGCAGCGCCAATCCGAGGCGCTCACCGCCCGCACCGGCCGCAGGATCGTCGTCGTCGCCGGTTCCGCCCGCGATCTGGCGAAGGACCGCGGCGTCGACCTCGCGGGCGTCGCACTCTTCGCCGATCCCGTGGCGCTGGCCTCCAGCGATGGCATCGATCTCTTCGTCGAACTGATCGGCGGCGCCGAAGGGCCGGCCCGGGCGGCCGTGACGGCGGCGCTGAAATCCGGCAAGTCGGTCGTCACCGCCAACAAGGCGCTGCTCGCCGCCCATGGGCTGGAGCTGGCGACGCTCGCCGAGGCGCGACATGCAGCCCTCGCCTTCGAGGCATCGGTCGCCGGCGGCATTCCGATCGTCAAGACGCTGCGCGAGGGGCTCGCCGGCAATTCCATCCGCCGCGTCTACGGCATTCTCAACGGCACCTGCAATTACATCCTCTCGCGCATGGAGCGCGAACAGCTTTCTTTCGAGGAGTGCCTCGCCGAGGCGCAGCGGCTGGGCTATGCCGAGGCCGACCCGACCTTCGACATCGGCGGTTTCGACACCGCGCACAAGCTGGCGATCCTCACCTCGCTGGCCTTCGGCTCGCAGATTGCGCCGGGCGCGATCGAGATCGAGGGCATCGAGCGGGTGTCGCTGGCCGACATCGAGGCCGCCGACGAACTCGGCTATCGCATCAAGCTGCTCGGCGTCGCCCAGCGCGTCGGGACCAGCGTCGAGCAGCGTGTGCATCCGACCATGGTGAAGAAGACCACGGCCATCGCTCAGGTCATGGGCGTGCTCAACGCCGTCACCATCGACGCCGACGCCGTGCACGAACTCACCCTGGTCGGCCCCGGCGCCGGCGGCGACGCCACTGCTTCCGCCGTGGTGGCCGACATCGCCGACATCGCCCGCGGCGTGCGCTCGGCGCCCTTCGGCCTGCCGGGCGAGCGGCTGACGGCGTTCGAGCGCGCTCCGATCCAGAAGCACGAGGGCGGCTACTATATCCGTCTCGCCGTGCCGGACATTCCCGGCGCCTTCGCAAAGATCGCCACGCGCATGGCCGAGCGCAGCATTTCGCTGGAGAGCATCGTGCAGCGCGGCGGGCGCGACGCGGCGCGCGCGGGTGATCCGGTGACAGTGATCCTCATCACCCACGCCACCAGCGAGCATCTGGTGCGCGAGGCGCTCGACCTCATTTTCGACGACGGCGCCACGATCGAACGCGCCCAGGTCATCCGCATCGAACGCGAGTAAAGCCCATGTGCGAAGCGTTCGAAAAAGATGCGATCCAGCGCTGCCTTGCGCTCGAACTGGTGCGGGTGACCGAACGCGCCGCCGTCGCCGCGGCAAGACTGCGCGGTTTCGGCGACGAGATGGCCGCAGATCAGGCCGCCGTCGACGCCATGCGCGCCGAACTCGGCAAGCTGGCGATCGCCGGCCGCGTCGTCATTGGCGAGGGCGAGCGCGAGGCGGCGCCCATGCTCTACATTGGGGAAGAGGTGGGGGCGGGCCGCGGGCCACAGGTCGATCTCGCCGTCGCGCCGCTGGAAGGCTCGACGCTCTGCGCCAAGGACATCGGCGGCGCCATTTCCATCGTCGCCGTGGCGAAACCCGGCGCGCTGCTGCACGCGCCGGATGTCTACATGGACAAGATCGCCATCGGGCCGGGCTACGAGCCGGGCATCGTCGATCTCGACCGCGAGCCTTCGGTGAACATCGCGGCGCTGGCCAAGGCCAAGGGCGTCGGCGCTGCGGGTGTCACGGTCTGCATTCTCGATCGGCCGCGCCACGCCGGCCTGATCGCCAAATGCCGCGAGGCGGGCGCCTGCGTGCGGCTGATCGGCGATGGCGACGTGGCGGCGATCATCCTCGCCGCGCAGGCCGAGGCGACCGGCGTCGACATGTATCTGGGCCGCGGCGGCGCGCCGGAGGGCGTGCTCGCGGCCGCAGTGCTGCGCTGTGTCGGCGGCCAGATGCAGGCGCGGCTGGCGCTGGAGTCGCGAGAGTCGGTCGCCCGCGCCGCGGAGATGGGCATCGACGATCCCCGCCGCAAATATGAACTCGCCGAACTCGCCAAGAGCGACGTGATCGTCTGCGCCACCGGCGTCACCACCGGGCCGCTATTGGCGGGCCCGGTGTTCGGCCGCGGCCGCATCGAGACGGAGACGCTGGTCTATCGCTCGGCCAGCGGCACGGTGCGCCGCATCCGCGCCGAACATCGCGCCGCCAAATTCGACTGAGCCGCCCGGATCGTGGCTGTGCCGCGCCGCCCGTCGCATTTTGCCCTTGGCCGGATGCGCCCGATTCTGCTACATCTGACGCTGCGCCGCGCGGGCCGCACCGACCCGCCGCAGCCGGCGCGGGCGTAGTTCAGTGGTAGAACGACAGCTTCCCAAGCTGTATGTCGTGGGTTCGATTCCCATCGCCCGCTCCAACACTTAGCTTACTTTTTGTTTTCGTTTTGGCACGCTTTTGGCACGGAGACCTCAATGTGGTTCTTGGCGACTGCTGTGCTTTCGGTGGACACCGTGTGAAAGTGCGTCGAAATTTGCAGAACTCTGAATCACAGCAATTTTTGCTGCTAACGGTCGATCCGCTACTCGACCCGCTCGACGTGAGCGAGCGCATCTCCTTCGCAGGCTCGGATGGTTTCTCCGAACTCGAAATACGGTGAGCGACTCGGCTGCGCAGAAAACTCGACCATATCCGTGCAGTCGCCGGTTCGCACATCGTCGGAATAGAGTGCAATCAATCCTTGAGACGCTCGGATCGTTGTCCTGCTGCCGGTGCGGATTTTCAGGTGATAGGGCACACCGGCGACGAATTTCAATATCGCGCCCTGCGACGCTACGAGCGTTCGGGGCTCAGGCGGCGCAGGAGTAGGAGAGGGACGAACGACGGCCGGCGGCGAGACTGGGCGATTCTCCGGCGCGGTGGGCGTCGGCTCTTTCGGCAAATCGACGACGGGGCCAAGGCGCGGCTCCGCGCGCTCGCGTCGCCCGGTGTCATCGATGATGACGCCGACGACGAACAAGGTCAGCGCGCCACCGGTCAGCAGACCGACAATACCGCCGTGCTGGCCGAATTTGAAAATCAACGCGAGACATATCAGCACGCTGATCGTCGCCAGCGGATAGGCGAACAGCGCGGCGCGGACGGGCGGAAGCCATATCGTCATGAGGCCGAAGAGCAACAGGGCGGCGCTCATGATCCCACCCTTGTCGCTCTTGACGGCGAGCGAGAGAAAAAAGCCGAGCCCCGATCCGAGAATGACGAGGCCGCTGACGACATTGGTTTCCAGCAGCATCCCGCCGACGCCGATCAGCGCTGCGAAGAGGACGGCCACGCCTTTCACACCGCTATTGAACAGGCCTTTGAAAAAGCGAGCGAGGTCGTCCAGGGTGAGTCTCTCCCAGTCTTTCCGCTCGCCGGACTGCCACGCCTCGGCGCGCATGGTTCGCAAGGTTTCTTCATGCGCATGGGCGGCGCGGCGAAGCTCCTCGAGTTCGTCGTCGATGTCGCGATAGGTTCGCTCCCACTGGCGAGCATCGTCGGCGCGAGTTTGGCCGCGCGCCTTTGCCTCGTCGCGCTGTTTTCCATAGTTGCGTTTGAGCTCGTCGAGAATGAAAGCGTAGGCGGTGTTGAGCTCGGCCATCGCCTCGTGCGAGCCGCCCATGTCGGGGTGTTTGATCTTGCAGGCGCGTCGATAGGCCGACTTGATCTCGTCGAGGGTCGCGCCGTGTGCGACGCCGAGAATATCGTAGGGGTCGCGCATCACGCGCCCGTGCGCCGGATTGTCACGGGCTCACTCTCCGCGCAACTGTCGAATTGGCGCATCGACCGAAAGCGAAGCTTGCGTCATGCCCTTCAGCGAATCGCTTTGGCCAATCATTAGAGAGAGCGCGAAAGTCGCTGTGGGAGAACCGGGATTTGGGGCGGAGCAATCTTCGGCGACAAGTGTGCCGGTGACGCGCCCACCCGCCGGCACATAGACCGGGTGCGGACGGCCGATGCTCGGATCGACCGCATAGGCGATGGCGTTGGGGCCGGGCAGTAGCAGCAAGCCGCCTCGGGCTCCTCGAAAATCCGTGCATGTCCCGATCGAAACCGAACCCATCATCACGCCCACGTAAAGGTTCATGCCCGAGTTGTTGACGATCGAATAGGAGACGGTGGTGCGCCAGTCGAAATCATTGGCCTTGGCCGCGGTAGCGCTGGCCTCCAACTTGAACGATTCCGGCACGAGCTGTTCTTGCAGAGACTTGTCTTCAAGAATCTGCGCCAAGGCCGGTGTGACAAGTAAGACAAGCAAGTAACCGACGCATGAAATCGCCCGGCGGCGACCCACACGTCGACCATTCGCAGGAAATTTGGCGATGGGTCGCCTATACGACAATATTGCTTCGGGCATGCATATCACCGTGCATTATCGGAAAGAGCTCGATCAAATGGATCGTTCAGCGGCATTGCGGCGGCGTGGCGTCCAAGTCGCCGACATAATTGCCGCGCGCTTGAGAACGAAGCCAAGCCTTCCATTGCTCGCGAGCGGCGGGATCGCATGGCGCTGTGGCAAGTAATGCATCTTGACCTTCCTGCTGCGCTCTATCCAGATAACTTCCCCCGGGCGCGGGGTCCATTATGCCACCGAGCGCGCCATAGGATTGCGGTTGACGACCCGTGCCGCCGCGATTGATAGCTCCGCCAATGATCTGACCAAGGATTTGCCCTGTGGCGGCTGCGGCCGCGTCTTCGTCTGAACTGGGGGCCTGATAACTCTGTGTTGTTTGTCCGAGACATTCAGCATTATATGAGTTCGCTATTTCCTGTGCTTGCTCCGGGGATATTACTCCCGGTGGAGACTGCAACAATTGCATCATCGCTGCGCAACTCTCCGCGTGAGCCGTCATGCTCCACGTCAGCGCGAACACCAACGTCAATAAATTGATGCGAATCATTGGCCTACCTCCAATGCTATGCAGCGAGGAGCTCGAAAGTTAGAATTGGTGCCAACATACTGCTCCCGCGTTCGTCACGGCGCAAGTCTGCCAATTGTCTCAAGACTAAACAACAAGCCTCGCGCGTGGCGAGGCTTGTTAAGTCAAAAGAACGAGAGGCACTCACACCGCCGCTCGTCCATGAGCGCCGCGAGGCATTCGAGTTGGACGGGCGCGATTTCTTCGGTGAGGAAGCAGACGGCGTTGCCGCATCCGGCCTCATAGGCGCGCAGCACATCGATCGGATCGCGGACAAGATAGAGCTGGCCGCTCGTGACCTTGTCGATGCCGAAAATATGCTCGCGCGGATCGAGACCGTTGGGGAAGGTCAGCAAAGGCGAATCGTCTTTGACCGCCCTTCCCATATAGCCGACGATGGTCCCATCCTTCGCCGCGACCGGCAACGCCAGCCGTCCGCGGTTGACGCCCGAGCTGGCGAAGCCGGCGCGCCACGCCCGAAGCGTATCCGCATCGAGCCCCAACGCCGCGAGCGCCTCATGGGCCGGATCGAGCGTCTTGGCGTAAGCCTCCGCGTCGAAGCCTTGCCTCCTCTCTCGGGGCTGGGGGGAAGCGTCGGAACGGTTCGCCTCCGCCGCCGTGCTCTGCGCGCAGAATTTCTCGTGCAGCTCCTTGGCCGCCGCATAGGCCCCATCGGGGTCTTTGCGCGGATGGCCGCGGGTAAGCGAAACGAGTTCGATCTGATCGCCTCCGGCCGGGCATTTGAAGCAATTGAACGCGCCGGTCTTGTCTTTGCCGCCGTCATTCGTGACGACGAAGCAATCGAGTCCCTTGCAGAACGGGCATGTCCCTTTCCATTGCTTCGAGCTTTTCTGCTTCAGTCCGCCGATGGAAAGATATGCGACGACCTGCTCCATGGTGACGGCGCGCTTCACCGCGTCGAAGTCGATTCGATAGTTCGCTGCGCTCATGCGATCCTCCTGTATTTATCTGTTTATATTATACTTTATAAGGACGACAGCAGAGGAGACATGCACATGTCCACGATCGAACAGCGGGCCGGCGGTCGCGAACGCAAGCCGGAAAATCGCCAGCCGGATTTCGTGGTGCGGGCAAAGACAGGGCCAGGACGACGCGAATGGTCTACGGTCGGCTCCGCCTGGAACCGCGATGGCGGCGAAGGGATTTCGGTGAAATTGCACTCGATCCCGATCGGCCCGCATTGGAACGGCGTGCTGAAACTCCTGCCGCCTTACGTCGAGGACGAAGGCGACGGATCGGGCGATATGCTCTCTTGAAAACCAGAAGGCCGCGCACGTCGCGGCCTTTCTCATGCGGCGAGAATCAGATCGTCGTGCCCGACGCGCGCCCATGGTGCGGAAAACAATTCGCCCGTGGGCGCAGGTGTGCGGAGAAAATCGGCGAAGGCGGGCTCGGCGCGAAAGCCGAACATGCGGCTTTTGCCGTCGACGGCGATGCGCGCCAATTCTCGCATGACATTTTTCATGCGCGTTTCGCTTGTCGTCGCGAACAGCACGGTGAGATTGTCGATTCCAAGATGCGCGTCGATGATGTAGTCGGAGACGATCTCGCGATAGGCGAGGATTTTCGGAACGATGACGGCCTTGACACTCTCGGTGCCCTTGTCGGCTTCCAGCGCGTAATTGCGGTCGCCGATGGCGAACAGCGCGTCGGGTTCGACGAAAGTATGCCGCCCCTCGATCTCGACCGGAATGCGCAAAGGCCTCGGCAAGGCGCGCGTTGTTTCCGACGCGGCGTGCAAAATGTCGATGTGATTTTTGAATGGCGGAGCTGCGGCGCGCGCGCCGATCTCGATGTCGAGCGCGATGTTGGACGCCATGTGGTCATGCGCGAGACGAATGACGCGCGAGGGCGTCGTGCTCTTGCCGCCGATGCGGGAGGTCTCCACCCACTCCTCCGGCGGAATGACGCCATGCGCGCGCAAGAGTGCTTCACCCTCCCGGCCGAGCCGATGCATGTCTTCGACATAGAGGTGATTGGCGAAGCGGATGTCTTCGTTCAACCGATGCAGCCAATGCGACCGCTGCCCTTCGGTGGCGTGCCAGAGTTCGCCGAGCCGCGCCTTGGTGATGATCGGATTGCGGGAGCCGAAGGCAACGAGCTGGCGGGTGGTGAGTTGCGCATGGCGCGACAGAGGCTCGAAAATGTCGCGGATGTCGTTCTCGGTGATCTGCACACCCTTCTGCATGGCGCGGCGCGTCAGATGCGAACGGCGTTTGGTATCGAGCGAGATTTCCATAGGCATTGAATATGAGCGCGTGAAAGGCGCTGTAAACGTAACACATACAACACAGTGCGCGTGGATGCGCCACTATGCGAAGGCATGCGCCACTCGATAAATTTTATCATGCGAAATGGGAGCGTCGCGCCCTGTCGGCTGTTGTCGTGCGCGGGTGCACCGTGTCGGGGCATGTCGCGGTCGGACGCGCTATGCCGGGCATAGACGGGCGAGACGACGGGCGCTCAATCCGCTGGGCGTCGAGGCTTCTTCGTCCTGTTCGGAGCTGGCGCTGGTTTTTGTTCTTGCTCGCTTGCGTCGCCTTGCTTCTCCGGTTGCTGCGACTGCGGCGCAATCGGATTGGCGTAAAGCTCACGGTTGCGCCGGCGCACGGTCTCCCGTTCTTCCGCTGTCATACGCTCGAAGCGGGCGAGCGCATTCAATGGGAAGCGCATCGAAATCGCCTTCGGCGTCTCCCCGCGAACGAAGGTGGCGAATGCGCCGAGCTTCTGATCGCGGATGAAGTCCGGCACGGCGTTCATGTCGCGCGCCATCGCCGCGCGATCCGCTCCCTCCAGACGCGCCGCCATTTTGATGCTGGTGTTGGCTGCGAGCGCACGCAGCACCGGCGCTTCGATCTGCCCAAGATATTGATGCGCCAGCACCAGCCCGATGTTCTGCTGTCGCGCTTCCGCGAGGATCACTTGAATCTTCGGATCGTTGCGAATGTAATTGTGACACTCGTCCACATAGACGAAACAGGGGAGACGCTGGTCGCTCGCCAGCGATGAGCGCTGCGCCGCCGCCTGATTGATGAGCGCCAGAAAAAACCGGCCGAACAATTCCGTGCCTTCCTCCTTGAGCAAGCCCTTCTCGGCGTTGATGAGAATGACTTTCCCCGGCGTGTTGATCTCCTCGAAAAAATCGACCTTCGATCTCGGGCTCGAAAACATGCGCAGGAATGTTTGATTGCCGAGCACGGCCCAGAGGCGCGCGACGACCTGCTCCTTGGTCTGCTTGAATTGCGCGCTATTGAAATCGCTGGCGAAAAACTGCCGCGTCGTTTCGTCGAGCCTGTCGATCGAAGCTTGGTAGTTTTTCAGGCCATTCGCGAGAATGTCCTGAAACGTGTGGATCGTCGCATCGGGAATGGCGAACAGCGCGCGGGTGACGAAGCGGAACAGCGTCGATTGTCGGCTGGTCATTTCCGCCTGCAACAGCGACCCGATGATGAAGTCGTACATTTCGAGGGCGCTGTTGGTGAGCTTCTCCTTTTCGAGAGGGGAGAGCGACGCGGCGTGCTCCAATTTCATATCGAACAGATTGACGGCAATGGGATATTCCACGTCTGCGGCGTCGAGAAGACACAGCTTGCCATCGAGCGGCTGGCCGGCGGCGAACAGGTTCAAACCCCACAGCTGATCGATGAGCTGGTGCTGGCTGTCGATGACGACCAAAGAGCATTCGCCGCGCGTGGCGCGCTCCAAATCCTTGGCGATGAAATATTGCAGCGCAGTGGTCTTGCCCGCGCCGCTACCGGCGACGATCCAGTGATGCGAGCTCCGCACACGCTGTGGGATTTCCGTGGCGAGCGGCGTTGTGAGAATGCCGGCGAAGGGCGTGCCGTCCAAGAAGGATGACGGATCGTCGAGGTGATGTGGCTCGGCGAGTTTTGGCGGCTTGGCGTATCTGGTGCGGGCGACGCCGGAAATGCGAAATACGTTTTCCTCGTAGCGATCGGCGAAAGCGGGAAATTGCGCCGCGTCCAGAGGCCGCACGAGGTCTTCGACGAATTTACCGGGATTGACCAGCGTGCCGAGCGGCGAGGTAATCTCTCCCTCCCCGGCGATCTTGGGAAGGGAAGCGGCAGCGGCCTCCACCCCGGCGAGACAGGCACGGCGCATGGCGACAAGTTCGCCGCCCCTCATGCGCCCGATCTCCCGGCGCAGGGAATCGCGCCAGCGGATGCCGTCGAGGCCTTCCAAATTCGCTGGGATGGGGGGAACCTCCAGCATCACATTCTCGGCATAAAGCTTTCGCAGCGCATCGAAAAAGGCGTCGTGCAAACTGCGGGGAAGCGCGACGTGCCGCAAGACCGATTCGGCGAAGTCGTTGCGGCTGGGGAGATCGCGCGAGTGGGAATAGGCCTCGCGAAAAAGCGCCGATGCCTCGGCAGTGTGGTCGGGCCTCTCGGAAAAGTCGATTGTCTTCAAAAGTTCGGCGACGAGCCGGATCGGAAACCAGATGGCGATGACGACCAGCGCCGCCAGCATTGCGCCGACGAAGCCGCCCCAAGTGTGGGGACGCGCCTGCGGCTGCGGCATTTGCGCCTTGACCTGGCCCCACACGGTTTCCCAGAGGGTCACAGTTCATAGACGACGGAACATTCCGTCGCTCCCGCTGCGCGGGATAATTGCCCCGCGAGCTCTTCGAGCTTCATGCGCACGGCTGCCTCCGCCTCGTCGGCGGCGATGAGGTCGGGCCACACGCCGAGCAAGGACTTGCGGGAAAAGCCGAGAAGGTCGCGGACGAAAAACAGGCCATGATTCTCCGCCTTCAGCCGCTCGACCTTTTTCGGCTCGGTCACGTCCGGCGGGATGGGCGCACGGAAGAAAACGTAATGGCCAAGCCCGGCGTGCTTAAGCAAATAGCGCTCTTCCTCCGAAAAATGTATGGTGAGATAAATGCAGTAAGCTGGGATGTCGGCGCGTGCAAACCAGCCGGTAGAAATCCGGCGGGTCTCACGGGGAGGATCAAGGCGTACGCGCATGGGGGAAAGGTGGTTGCGAATGTGAGGGTAGGTCAAGCCCATGGAGCAAAAATGTAATAATTCTAGGCGAATCGCTTGCGAGTGATAGAAAACGGTCCTTTTGCAATGGGTTACGATTCTTTCAAAAAAAATCAAATGTGAGGCAGCGAACTCCAGTACACCATTATAGTGTTGAATCTGAGAAGCAAGGGGTTCGTCATGAGTATGTTTGAGCCGCGGGAGTCATATCGTCGCGTGTTCTTCAGCGATGCCACAAACGCGCTGATGTTGAGGACCCGAATCGTCGGCCTGTCGAACACCGCCCAGTCCTTGATCGACAAGCTGGCACGGCGAGTGGCCGCTAGTGAAGCAGCGCTTGGCGAAGCGCGAGAAGACACTCGAAATATTATCCGCACCTTTGAACAGTACGTTGAAGATGGCGTCTGTATCCTTGGTTCCCCATTGTTGACAAACATTGCTGCAGAGCGACTTACACTTGCTTCATGCACAGCTGTGCCACTGGATATGCATGACATTTCGTTTCCTAAACTGGGCGTAGCCGAGAATTACTATAATCTCAACATGGGTTCTGGTTATAATCTCGACCGATTTGACAATCCTGTTGATGCCCTTCTTACGTTGAACAGTCATGCGAAACACCTAGAAAAAGCAGGATCATGCGAACGATATATCGGCAACATAGCCCATGTCGGGATTGCACACCCAGCAGTAATCGAATTCGCCCAAGCGAAAACCACTCATCTAGGGTTAAAGCACTTTAACATCTCCATCGACCTGTCGGAAGCCTTCATGGAAGCAGTCGCGTCAAATGGAAGTTACATTTTGAGGAATGGGAATCTCGTCAGCGCAGTCAAATTGTGGGATATAATAGTACAAAATGCTTGGACGTGCGGTGATCCAGGATTGATTTCACTACATCGTTTCAATGCCGACAATTCCGTTGCAGCGACTTCGCCCTATACTACAACTGCGCCCTGCGCGGAAGTTGGACTGGCAAATGGAGAATCATGCGTCTTCGGATATATCAATCTGGCTGCATGTTTACGGTGGAAAGATGGAAAGCTCGATATCGATCTTGAACAACTTGGGAGCGTTACCGAGTGCCTGACGCGCGTTCTTGATGATTGTGTAACAAATAGTCTGTCACATTTTCCAACACCTACTAGTAACGATGTCATGGCATCAAATAGAAAAATCGGAATTGGTGTGTGTGGGTTTGCCGATAGTCTGCTCTGGATTGGGCTCGACTACGGCAGCGACGAAAGCTGCGCCCTACTGCGTGCCGCGTTATCAACAATCACATTTCGGTCTAAGCATGCTTCCATGGAGCTCGCAGCAAGAAGAGGGGCCTTCCCACAATTTTTAGCATCAAGATACGCGAATGATCCCGCATATGTCGTGAGATTCGCACCACACAGTTCGGGGATTGACGAGCGACACTGGCGTAAGCTCGCCGAGGATGTTGCTCGCTTCGGACTACGAAACACGATGACAACCGCCATACCCCCGTCAGGTCGGACATCCCTATTGTTAGGCGTCAACGCGAGTATCGAGCCGATGCTGGATCACCACACACTAGTCCGCTCGATGCCAATTAGAACGCTAACCGAGTCGGGTAATGTTCGGACGGTCGGGACTGAAAAAGATATCGAGGTCGATGACTCGGCGAAGTGTCCCACTTGGCCACGACGGACTGCGAGTTCCCGCTCGATGTTCAGGACGGCCACGGCGCTCACCGTTTCAGAACATATCTCCGTGCTTGCAACGGCGTGCAAACTGGTCGACGATGGTGTATCTAAAACAGTGAACCTAGCGTCAAGCGCTGGTGTTACAGACGTGGACGCGGCTTTCAAAGGCGCATGGAATGCAGGCCTGAAGGCAATTTCGGTGTACCGAGCGCAGAACTGATCTGAATACAGTGAAGACGCTAGCGGTGTACTAGCATCTTGGTCTAAGAAATGATACCTTGTAAACCACTGGGGGCACAATATGATGCAAAATACTTTATACCAATACTGTCCAAAGCTCGCTGTATTCAATGCAGCACGAACAGAACTATTGCTCTGCCGACGCAAGGGTGAGTTGGACTATGACAGTGTATTTTCTTTGATCGGCGGCAAAATGGAACACAAAGACGCTTCCATAGTTGAGGCATTACGCCGCGAAAAGAATGAAGAGGTTGGTGAAGGGTTTGTCCTTCGTTTACTTGCAACCCACAGCGTTGATGTCCCATTCATAAAGAAGGATGGAACTAGGATGATCCTACCTCATTTTTATGCCGAGCATCATCGCGGTGAGGTGCAGCTGAATGATGAGTATTCAGAATTTCGTTGGGTTGGCTTAGAATATTTGAAAAGCTTTACTCCTATGATCGAAAATATTGCATGGATAGTGCCGTTGCTTCTACGAGGAGCGATCCATGCTAATCCAGACGAATTCATCGAGATATAGAGTGAGTTGATGCTCCATGACGAAGAAACAGAACGTATCTGCGCTTCACTTTCGCGACGATGTCTATGGAGACCATGACGTCTCCGAGCCCATTTTGCTTGATTTGCTAGCCTCTCGGGCTATAAATCGATTGCGCTTCGTGAGCCAGGCTGGTGCAACATCTCTTGTGCGGCCCGGCCGTTCCGTCACTCGGTATGAGCACAGTGTCGGTGTAATGATTTTGACGAAAATACTGGGTGGCTCCGTGTTAGAACAGGCGGCGGGTTTGCTTCAAGACGCATCACATACGGCATTCTCTCATACAATTGATTACGTATTTAAGAATAGAAGTGAAGAATTTCATGAGAGTATATTCAAGTCGGTAATTGCAGATTCAGATGTTCCAGGAATACTTTCGAAGCATGGCGTAGATTGGGAAAGCCTTTTTGAATCATCTAATATAAAACTCGTCGATGCTCCGGCGCCACTTCTTTGTGCTGATCGGATTGATTACACGCTTCGGGATTTAGTCCGTTTTGGATATGTAAAATCATCCGACGCTCGTTATTTCATAACAAGCTTATTCGTAAATAACGGTGTAATAGTCTGTGCAGATGAAAATCTCGCAGAGCGTTTTGTACTATGGTACGTATATTTGGTAGAGAATTTATTTATGAATCCACTTGAACTGTATATTCATGATGAATTTGCGTCTATTATACGAGATGCTATGCAAATTGGATTAGTGACAAATTTGGATATTATTGGGGTTGATTCAGATATTATAGATAAGCTTATGATCTACCCTTCAACGCGAGATCGCGTTAATTTGTTGCTTTCCACGAGGGATGTCATAGCTGATGAAACGCATAATGGTCATAGAATATACAGCAAGGCTAGAACGATTGATCCACTCATTTTAATCAAAAGAGAAATTGTGCCTCTGTCCCAGCTCAAACCTAACATGGCTTCGCTATGGACGAATATCCTTAGAATAGGCACCGAGGGGCTCGTCGTCAGGAGGGTGCTCTAGCACCGGGTAGAAATGTCTGATGTACTATCAGAATTCACAGGAGAGTTCGGGGCTGCCCTGCGGGCGGCGCGTAAATTACGTAACGTCAGACAGATCGCCCTCGCGATTGAAATTGGTATTCCTGACACTTACGTAAGCAAATGGGAAAATGGATTAATGTATCCGACTAGGGGACAGCTTAATGCGATCCGTGTAGCACTTGCGTTGACGGGTGATGATTTTGAGAAATTATATTTTTCGTGGAAGCGTGAAGCAGATCCTATACCAACCGCATTCCTAATCGGCTGCGAGAAACCTGAACAACTTGTGGCTTTCCTTGACAAGAGCATTGAGTTTGCCCGTCAGTTGCGACGATCGGGGCAGCCTCGGATGGCAATGAACCTTTGTGAGCGGGATATTGATTTTGCGTACTCTCGTATAAAGGAACTATGCTGGTCCGCAATGCATATTTGTGTACTCACTAAAATCGCAGAGTTATCATTGGAGCAATGCAAATCTGGTCTAGATTTCCTATCACGCGCAGATGTGGGAGGCGGTGCTTTGACTGTTATTCTTCGTCGCCTGCATGTTATAGAAAGCGCTTGCTCGAACGAAATCAGTCACTTCTACGCGGAACTTGCAGCTGAGGGTGCCACGTATGTCGCCGGTGATGTAAGAGGCGCATTTAAGCAAAGTATGAAACTGGTGGAGAATCAGAGTGCGATCCCTGTTCCTTGGAAGGCGGAAGTGTTGCGGGCAACAGCAATTAATGCTGGAAAGCTTGGCAATAGAGAAGCTTTAGAGTATGTAGCTAACCTTATCGAGCATCTTTTCGAAGCCGCAGGGGATAGAATTGCAAGTGGGGAACAAGCATTCGTCTTAGAAGGACTGGCTCGGGGATGGGCGATTATCGACCCCGAGTGTGCTCAGGTTACAATCGAACGTGCATGGAAGTCGCGGAGGGCCTCCGTAGATGCTGAGAGTGGTTCACTTTTGCGCTACGTTCAATTAATAAGAAGTGAAGCCGAGATCGCAAGCGTTAATCGAGAGGGTTCTGACGTTAGGGGCATTTCTATGAAGGTTCGAGACGCTCTTCGGATAAGTGAGGAACATGGGTACGATCGGCATGCGGATCAGTTTAAGGTCTTACTTAAAGATTTGATATAATAATTATTCGTTTGCTCTCTATCTAAAATTAGCAAGTGTCTTATGTTTGAGATTTAATCCGGCTTTCTCATTTTATGTTTAAATAGCCATTTCCTACCTGGCGCTTTCGGAAAATGTGCCGCAACCCGCGCCTCCACTCTCTCGCGCGGCATCATATGCCGCGCGAGAGAGTTCGCAAGCACGCTCTCGAACTTCGCGCCTGCGGGCGGGGGAGGAAAGGTCGCGATGAATTTCGACTCGCGCGGCGCGCCCTCCCGCATCAAGCGCACCCATGCGTGAAAATTGTTGGTCTCGCGCAGTGGCCGGGCACTCTGCATTCCGAGTTCGGCGGCGATCATCGGCGCGTCCTGTGCGCCGATGCGGAAGGCGACGATGGTGCCGGCGTTGCCGAACACCGCATGCTGCAATGATTCGGGAAGTTGCGCGACGTGCTGATTGACTGCCACCAAAGACAAGCGCCACTTTCGCGCCTCCGACAGGATCGATGCAAAGCTCTCGGTGGCGAAATTCTGAAACTCGTCGACAAACAATGTGAAGTCGCGGCGCTCCTCCTCCGGGATGTGCCGCCGTCCTTCGGCGGCCTGCGAGAATGCCGTTATCAGCAGCGCGCCCAAGAGGCGCGACGGCTCCGTCCCGAGCCCACCTTTCGAAAGATTGACGATCATCACCTGGCCCTCGTTCATGATGTGCGGAATGTCGATGGTCGACGACCCCTCGCACAGGATCGACCGCAGGTAAGGGTTGGCGAGCAGGATGCCGATCTTGTTCTCGATCGGCGAAATCGCCTCGTTGCGGAATCGCGGATCGTAATCCGCGTAACGATTGTGCCAATAGTCGCGAATGACCGGATCGCGGCAGTGGCGGACGAGCCAATCGCGATAGGCGTCGTCGACCAGCAGGCGGGGGAGCCCGAGCAGGGTTTGATTGCCGTCGTCGAGCAATAGCCGCAGCGCGTTGGTGAGAATGTATTCGAGGCGCGGCCCCCAGCTCTCTATCCAAATGTTTTTGAACGCCGAGGCGATGTTCGCGGTCGTCGTCGCACGTTCTGCCTCCGGCACATTGGCGAGGGGATTGTAGCCGAAGCTGTGCGTCGGGTCGGACGGGTCGAGATAGATCACGTCCTGCACGCGCTCGGGCGGGGTCAACGCGGCAATATCGCGACTGGCGTCGCCATGTGGGTCGAGAAAGCAGAAGCCCGCAGCGGAGCGAAGATCGGCCTGCATCATATTGACGAGAAGCGCGGTCTTGCCCGTGCCGGTCTGGCCGATGATGTAGACATGCCTGCGCCGATCCTCGCGCATGAGCGGCACGCCCTCACCCGATGAGAGCACGCCGAGAAGTGTCGCCTGTTCCGTGTTCATAAGTCGGCGTTCGAGCCATACCGTGCTTTCGCGCCCGTAGTGCGAGCCGCGGCTGGTGTCGCGCGCCGACCTTTGCACGCGGTTGCCCGCGCAAAGAACCGTCCTGTTCTATTGTAGCGCTGTTTCCGCGTCCGTTCGTCGTGCCGCGCAAGCGGCCGACCCAAGAGTTTTTCCCGAGAGCTGTCCGATAGGCGGCGCGCGTGGTCTGTTGGCGTCCGTTAGGCGACACAAAAGCTATTGGGTCGGGCGCGAATGCGCACGCGAACGGACGCGGAAGCGTCGTCGTTTCAATGAAATGTGAAAGCGGTGGTGGCATATACGGAATATGTGGCCGGATATGCCAGCAGATATGCGGAGGCGTGGTCGATCGGCGACGCCGGCGGCGTCCGTCGTCGTGTCGGCGACAAAAAAAAGGGACTGCCCGCTTTCGCTGGCAGTCCCTCAGGGCCCCTTGTCAGGAGTTGTTAGCCGAGGCGGCCGGATCGCGTTGAGCGATCCGCTCGTTGATCCAGTCGCAGACTTCCGTGTAGCACCACGCGACCCGGCATTGTCCGAGCTGCACCCGTTTGGGGAATTGGCCCGCCTTTTCGAGGCGCGCTATGTGCTGGAAGCTGTAGGGAATCCCGAGCGATTTCAGCTCCTTCTTCGAAACCAGCAGTCTGTCGATTTGCATCGTAATGTCCCCTGTTGCAGGGAGCATCGCGATGCTCGCCAGGAACCGCCGGCGGGCAAGGCGGAGCATAGCACCGCGCCGGATTTCCGGCGAGTGTGACGTGGCGGCGCATAGGTGAACATGGATGCGCCACGCCGGAGCCCTGTAGGCGAGTCACCTGCGCTTTCGATTGTCGTTAGCAGGAATGGCGCAGCGCAGCCGCTCCCGCGCCATGGCGACGTATTCCTCGTCCTGCTCGATGCCGACGTAACAGCGACGGAGTAGCTTGGCCGCGACAGCTGTGGTGCCGGAACCGAGAAAGGGATCGAGAATGGTGTCGCCGGGCTCGCTGAACGAGGCGATGCACCATTTCATCACGTCGAGCGCCTTTTGCGTCGGGTGCCCAACACGCGGCTCTTTGCTGTCGCGGACAAATCCGCGCCACCGGCTGTTGAAGACCTGCGCCGGCCGATCGAACGATGTCCATGCCATTTCGCAGTCGGCGAAGGTGCCGCAGGGCAAGCCGTCATTCTTCCACCACACCAGCCAGCACCTCGAAGGCGGGAGGTAATGCGTGAAGTGATTGCCACCCCATATGATCTGAGCTTTGCTGACGCGCCGCATCTCGTCGAAATAGATTTTCGGCGGAATGACCGAATCCCACGCCTTCGGCGTAAAGACGGAGTTTCCGAGCTTTCCGGTCTTCGCAATGCCGATGCCGTAAGGCGGATCAGTGCAAAGCAGGTCGATGCACTTGTCGGGGAGCCGCGCGAGAGTGTCGAAACAATCGCCGAGAATGATCCTGTTCATGCCGTCCTCCATTATCAAGAGGACGCCCATTGATACCGACTCTTTGCTGTTGTCACCGTTCGCGATGCGACTTCATGTCTCTGCAAATCGTTGTTGAGCAACTATGAACGTATTGAAAAATTTTTGGGTCGGCCCAAAAAGACCAACATGTCGGCTCGATCCATAAAGGCTGAGCCCCGCGCTTGTCGCGGGGCTCCAAGTCGTGTGGCGGTTACGCCGCCTCTTCGATCATTTCCGAGAACGACCGCAGATAATCCGCCGCGACACTCGCTTTCGACGCGGCAGTGAAGATCGCTCGCTCGTCCGCTTTCAGAAGCGATATCCACGACGCGATGTAGCTCGCGTGCCGCAATTGCCCGACGATCCCCAGATGGGCGCACAGAAATGCTGCGCCCAACTCCGCGACCAACTCCTCGGCGGCATACGCTCTCGTGCCGAAACGCCCGGTCAAATCTCGCTTCAGCCGCCTATCGCTGCCGCTCCAATGTGTAAGCTCATGGAGAGCAACCGCATAGAACTCCTCCTGATCCTCGAATAGCCCTTGGTAGGGAATTTCGATGAGATCGAGTGACGGGATGTAACACGCGCTGTTGCCACTCATGCGGAACTGCGCGCCGGTCGCCTTGATGAACGTCTCCGCGCGCTCATGCAGAACGCCGGTGGAGGGCTCCATGATCGGGGCTAGCTCGGGCAGTCCCTCGACCTGGGCCACGTTGAATACGACGAACGTGCGAAGCATTGAAATCTGCCGCTCATCATCGTCGCCCTCCTCCTTGACCGTGAGCCGCTTCGTGAAGACGACTTGCGTCCCTTTCTCTCCCTTGCGGACATGTGCGCCGTGGTCGAGCGCCTGCTTGAACGTCAGCCATCCGTTCGTCGCATAGCCGCGCGCGTCGGCGGCGTGCCAGAGGATCGGGACATTGATGCCGCTATAGCAGCGCCCGGTGATCGCGTTCGTCGGCATGATCCCCGTGCATTTGCCTGCTTTCCAAGGCTTGACCCACGGCGCGACACCGGCCTCAAGATCGGCAACGATGTCGGCGGTGACAGATTGGTAGAGGTCGGCCGTGCTCATGGCCGCCTCCATGTGAAAGAACGGGTCATGGGATTGCTCCTCGCTATCAGCGAACCCGGCTGGGCGCGCTGAAGCGCGGGGAGCAGCTCTTTAATTGTAGCGCGTGCGCACGAACTTCACACCGCGACGGGGGATAAGGAAAGAAGGAATGAATTCAGTACAGTGAGCATTTCATTTGCAGCGTATGTTGAATGCAGCTCATGTCCATGTCGGTGGGGCACTGTTTCAAAGCGACGCCAATGCAGTACAAGACCGGCACGGAAGTAATTACCCAACAGAGATTTACATCCCCGGTCGATACCTCTCCATTAGCAACACGAATGCCTTTGGTGAGAGGCTCGTATTTGCATCCTTTCAATTTCCATTCGACTGGTGGCGGTGGGGGAGAGGGTGGAGGGCCTCCCATGCCTTCGATAAATTTCAGATATCCGTTGATGGCCTGCTGGCCAATTTCAGTCTCGGGACGTTGAATATCAATGTCCTGACGTGGAGCCTTTGCGATAGCATCCCGAATAACTTTCCTTCCGGTCTCCGCCTGAGCGCGCGCTGTCTCAAGCAGAGCTTTTTCGCGAGAAATTTCCATTTGATAGAGGGCAATTCCTGCGAATGTGCTCAGTAAAACTATCCCGACGATAGCCACAGTTGGAAGCACAACTTCTCGGAAGAACTGGGCAAGTTCACGCAAGAACCGCGTCAAGGGGTCTTCGTGTTGCGGAGGAGTCTGTGTCCGAAAATCAAAACCCGACACTGTTTAGCTCCGGGTTGTGGCGACTGTAGCGATTTCTGCGAAAACATGCAGCGCAGGATGAGATTATGTCGCAAAAATTATCAGCGTCAAGACTCTGCTCATACCGCCGTGAAGCAATCCAACCGCCCGGAGATGCAACGAATGCGGGGTTTCCGGCGGGTGGCCGGTTCGTGAAGTGGCGCAAAATGAGAACCCCGCGCTTGGCGGGGCTCCGATCAGTGGTGCGCGGCGCGGCGCGCTAACTCTTTGCGCAGTTGACGCGCGATCATGAGACACGCGCTCGTGTCCGTCTTGTATGGGCCGAGCTTGCGCCCCGAGCCATAGGTGCGGGAAATGAACCAACCACGGCGCTTGTGTTCGACAGTCCAGCTCTCAAGCGCGAAGACGCGCTTACCATTTGTGGTCATGCCTCAATACTCCTCTGCCAGCATGAGGGTGAGGACACGCGTCGTCTTCGACGGGTCGGCTGGGTCTTCCGCCCCGCCGTCCATCGTTTCGTCGTAGTAGTCGATCTTCCAGAAGAAGCGCCGGTCAGCGAGCTCGAAATTTCCGAAGTCGTGTTCGCCGTTCGAATCGTTGTCCGGTGTGAAAGCGTCGAAGGTCGCGGTCTTGCGGATCGCCATGGCCTTCAGGTCGCCGGGCAATGAGTCGACCCCGGATGTCAGCAGGATACGGCCGAGGGTCGGATCGAAGCTCTTGCGGAACGCATCATTGAGGTCGCGAATGCGATCGCGGGGTTGTCTTTCAACGAGCGACATGTGCTCCTCCACGAAATCGACGCACGCCAGTCGCGCGTCGAAGCTCGGGGAAGAGCCCTGTTGAATTTTACTCAATGATAGCTGCAATATGTAGAGCGATTGGGCTGAGTGGGGATAACGCGACGATGAGTGAAGAAACTCATTTCTCTTCAAGAGACCATGATCTCGATGACGATAGCTGGGATGTACGTGAGACGTTCGCATACTTCGGGCGGGCGTTCTACATGGCATCCGTTCTCGAAGTCGGATTGGCTCATGCCCTGCTGTTCGGTGAATTTATGCAAAGCGTTCAAAACCAAATGGCGGTCGATAAGGGGAAACACTTTGATAGAGCGCAGTTCGAGAGAGATTTCGATGCCTATATGAATAAGCAGTTCTCACTGACGATGGGGAACATTATTCGTCGTGTACACTCAATTCACGATTTTTCTGATGAAGTAAAAGAGCGTATTTCACTAGCAAAAGAGAGGCGTGATTTTATAACACACCACTACTGGCGAGAACGAAGTATAAACTTCGTAACATCGGAAGGCCGCGCTCAGATGAGAGAGGAGTTGAACGATGATGCCGAGATGTTCCTTACCTTAGATCGTGCGATCGATGCTGCAATGAAAGCGACCCGTGAGAAGTTAGGGCTCACGGACGAACTTTCAGAAGTGTACTTTCGAAAAATGTCCGATAAAATCAAAGCAGGCCTTCAATGGGACGAATAAGAAAATCAACGCATGCAACGCGCATAAATTGACACTGTCATCGAGGCAAATGTTTCTACTGCACGATGACGGTTCGCGTCGCTGTTGCCGCGATGCCGAATTGATCGGTGACGACGTAATCAATGGTGCTGGTGGATGTCGTTGACGTGTCGAGCTGAATCACATCAACCTTCGTACCGTTCAGGAAGGTGAGGATGCCGAGATTGAGGTCGGCCGTCGGGCCGGTGATCGTCGCGCCCAAGTCGTTATATGAAGTGCCGATATTCACCGTTGCCGGATTCGCTCCATTGATTTGAATGACCGGCGGGGTAATTAAGATTGGAGTGCTCGATGCGTTCAAGATGCTTGGTGTTGATGATGCAGCGGAGAGGGGAGTGGTTGTCGCGGATTGCTGGCCAGTTGCGGAAAGGACGGCGGCAAGCTGGTCGCCGGTGACGCATACAGGTGTGCCATCTGCTTTCGTGACGCAAAGCTGATTACCCTGAGCGCGATCAAACGTCAGCTGCTTCGTTGTAAATCTCTCGGCAAAATTCGAGACGGTCGTTGCGAGGGCATCGAGCTTACCGGAGAGCTGCTGAATTGCTTTGACAATCGCAGGGATGAACTCGGTATAGGTAAGCCCCAGGGTGTGGTTGGCGTCCTCGCCCACGGTGACGGTCTCTGGCATGACCTGCTGCACCTCCTGTGCGATGAAGCCGAGCTTGGTGCCTTGGTCTGGCTGAGCCGTCCAGGTGAATGAGACGGGGTGGAGTTTGAGGATGTCGGGAAGGCCGTATGTGAGGTCGGCGACGTTAGATTTGAGTCTCGCATCTGATGTCTGGATCGCGCCGTTGGCGGCGTAGACGGCGCTCCAGCGGTAGGTTGAATTGCCAAGGGATGAGGTGTTGTCTTGGTTGGGCGTGATTGCGCCTGCGACTTGGAGAGCAGTGGTTGGGCTAGTGGTGCCGACGCCAATATTGCTGTTGGCGGCGAGGAAAAGCTGTGATGCGCTGACGCCAATGCTTCCTTGTATACCAAGAGTCGCAACAGGCGACGATGTCCCGATTCCGAGACTGCTTGCAAAATAGGGCGCTCCTGCATTTGCCGGTTTTGTTAAGAATGCTGTACCGTTGTTGCCAGCAAAACTTAGGGCGTACAGACCATCCATTGTGATAGAACTCGCGCCTCCTGCGCCGTTCTTTAGGAGGAGCGATGATCCGAACCCGGACGCGGTAGAACCTATAATGAATGAACCAGTGCCTTGGCTCCAAACTCCGGGTGCAAGACTTGGTGTACCGTCCCATGTTACGGAAAATACCCCCTTTGGCGCTCCAATACCGACGTTCACAGACGTAAAGTTCGCAGCGGCTGGAGCAAGTTGACCAATTGGAGTTCCCTCAAGGCCGCTTATCGTGCGACCGTACTGAAGTGATGGACTACTTGGCTTATCATTTATCGTAAGCGAATTGTATATCTGGTTTGTAGATCCAGACTGTATGTACACGTACGTTCCGATGAGTGATGAAAGCAGCGGATCGTACGAGCGCTGTGAGCACAATATTGTACCAGATGCATTCTCAATATCTGCGTCGGAATATGGTGGGTTTAATACGATATGAGCTACATATTTCGTATTTGGTAGTAAGGTCGGACAGCCGCTTCCCTGATATTGAAACACAGGATTTGCACCAGACACCGAGCTTGCTGCTCCATTCCATGTGTCATTCCAATATAGAGAAACTATGGTTCCAGGGTTGCTATTAAAGTCAGTGTGCCACATTACCGAGAAGCTGTGGTTTGGATAATCTTTGACTATAGAAATAGTCGCGCTTGGCACTCCGCTCGTACTTTGAAATACCGCCTTGGCCTCCCAAACGTTACTGCTTGCTTGTTGGATGTAGTACGTATTCCCGCCAGTAGTTCCCATAACGCCACTACCCGCATACGCTTGAAGATATCCGGCACCCGTTACGCTCCATGCGGAATTTCCGATTATCGGATTTCTTCCGGCTAGCGGTTGATTGGCAGGGCCTGAAAAGTCGTCGTACACATCGATTGGATTTGGTGTCGAGATTGGGCCCTTTATCGAAACCGGCCCTGCAAACGTGCTTGTCGCGATTAGACTTGTTGCAGTGAATGAAAGGGCGCTAGGGGACGAAGTGGCGACCACGTTGCCTGCCCATCAGTTGAAATCATGCTCCAGGGAATTGATGTGATTGCAAGTGATGTAGTGGTAGCGTTGGTGAGCAATGCGGTTCCGGACAGGGAGCCGCCCACGGTTCCTGAGATATTGACCCCAGAAAGCGATCCTCCAGTAATTGTTGGAGTGTTGATCGTCGTGTTCGTGAGTTGATTAATTGCGTTCGACGCCGCATAGCCCCCTGAGCCCGCCGCAGCCACATACTGGGGGATGTTTGCAGATGACGCCGAGGTGAGCGTTGCAAGCTTCGCGTTGAATTTACTCTCGAAGTCGGAAAGGAGCGATAGGAAAGTCGAGGTAGCGATGCCGTCGTGGATGGTGGTCGTGAGTTGGCGGACGATTACGGGTGACTGGACGGCCACTGGTGTGGCGGTTGCGGCGGGGTGAATGAGTGCCACGGCCGCGCTTGGCACAGTTTGGGTGACAGCGGGCGCGGGTGTCGCCATCGCAACAGACGCGACCTGTTGCCGGGGAGCGTGGTACGAGGGGCCAGAGAACGTTGCTAATAGCGCGCCAATAATCGTCGCAATAATTCCTGATTTCATTGCGGAAATTATAGCATCATATATTGTAGTATTCCGTTGCGCATCGTAAGCGTGTGGATAACAAAGCAGAATGCACCTTTATGATAGCGGCAGTTTGACAAAGAACTATTTTTATTGTGAAAAACTGCGTCAGTCTGCACTCGGGTAGCTAACGCTCCGAGGTGTAAAAGTGCGAAAAAAGCTCATCCCTCGGAACGAAGCGCGCCGCTTGGCCGAATATAGCCCGCAAAGTGCCCTTAGGGATACGGTTGTGGGCGGGGAGAACAAGCGTTTCTGATCCGGCAATCGAATAGCGGCGCATTTTTACGTGTGACCCGTGCTGGCTTATAACGGAAAAGCCGAACTGCTCGAAAATCGCGACCAACTCACGGCCGCTGAGCGTCCTAAGCTTTGCCCCCATATGCGATAGTCGGGAGCTCGAAACTCGTCAGAATCGATGGGGAAGCGGTGAAGCCGAGCGCCTGCGGCTCCTCGCCCTCGAAAAACAGCGCCACGGCCTCGCGGATATTCTCTTGAAGCTCTTCGAATGTATGACCGAAGGTGACGATCGGGGCGTTCACGCCATCGGCGGTGTATGCGCCGTCGTCGTAGGAAACATTGAATTGAAGGATACTGCTCATATGGGGAATAGTATACACCACTACTGAATTATACGCGAAGTTATTGACGCAACATGGGAAGTGTTGCGCGGTTATGGATTTTCATTTTTTGGCTTTGTTGAGCCATATTCCATACGTCGTGAAATAAACAATTTGCGACATTTCTTGCCTTATTTATAGAAATACACACGAATTGCTATGTTGAATATATATAATAATACTAGAGAATGATGATAGGGATCAAAATAACGAGCATTCGTACGCCAAAATGGGCGAGAAGAGCTTCTGATTTTTCCGTCAAAACCCACGCTTCCTTCCGTCAAAACCCACAGTCCTTTCCGCCAGAACCCACATCCCGGCGGTCTTTGGCAGGGTATGCCGCCAGCCGGCTCGCCTTCCATGCCTCGAAGCTGCCGATTTCGGCGCTGTGGCGGTCGGCGACGATCTGATCGCGACGGCGGGCGATCATCATGTCTTGAAGCGAACCCTTGAAGGTGGCGGCCTTCTGGCACGCTTCGGTCTCTATCCCCTCTCGGTCGGCGGGCGACAGGGTCTCGAAAATCCGCTTGGCTTCCGATCTGCGGTAAATCTCATAGGCCGCCAACTCATCTTCCCCCCGCTGTCGTTGCCGTAGCAGCGCCTCCTGCTGCGCGGCGGCTTTCCTCGCCGCCGTCGCTGCGCGGTAGCCGGCGAGATATTGCCGTATGCCGCCCAAGCTCTGAACGTCGAAATTCGACCGTTGAGCTTCCCGTAGGGCGTAATCGAAAAAGCCGGAAATTTCATCGAAGGCGAGCTCCGTCAAAAGCTGCTTGGCGGTCTCCACCTCCTTGGAACCGACATAGGCCTGTGAGCCGACTTTCTGCCCGGTGCGCTTTTCGATGAACAGATAGGCGACCCGCAATGGCTCTGCGATGCTGCGCTGGTCGGCGGTGTAATCCCATTGCAGCTCGCCCTGAAGGCGGCTGCGGTAGAAACGGTCGTAGTCCCGGAAGAAGCCCTCGCCGGGCTTGAAGGAGATGACGAAGCCGCGCTCTCCCTTGGCCTTGGCGATCCGGTAGCCCGCGAGAAACTGGCGCTCGACCAATTGATCCAGATGCGATCCGAGCCGGTCGGCGATTTTCGACTTGTGCTTGACCATGGTGAGGCCGCCGAGCCATTCCGTGCAGATGTCGTCGTAGCGCTTCTGAAAACTCAATTGCGAGCGGTGGCGGCCGTCATAGAGATTGGCGAAGTGAAAAAACGCCCGCATGTAAAAGGCTTGGCCGATGGTGCCGAGTTCCTGCATGAGCCCGAAATTCAGGCAGGTGAAATGCTCTTCCTGAAGCGAGCGGACGATCGGTTCGGCCAGGGTGATCGTGCAGGCCTCGATCGGGTCGCTGGCGAACTCCCGGCGCTCTATGAGGATTTCGGGAAAAATATTGAACGAGTGTTCGACGTGCCGGCCGTCGGCCTTTTTGAAATGGGTGCGGATGAAAGTGTAGTGAATTTCATGCAGCGCGCGGACGAGTTGCTCGCTGTCGCGACCGCCCCATTCCTTGCGGCCGATGAGCCGGCCGATCTCGCGCCGCGTGAAGGAAATCTCATTGCGGATCGGGCGACCGTAGTCGGAATGCTTCTTCAAAAGGGCGACGAAAATTTTATGCGCCAATGGGCCGGGCTGTCCGAGCTTCGGATCGGGGCGGATGGCGATGTGGCGCTCGGCGGCTCCGCGCGTGAGTTGGATTTCCTCGGTGTGCTTTGCCGCGGCTTTCGCGTCATGGCAAAACAACGCACCCGCGATACGGAGCAAGGTGCTCTCGATGAAGAGCTTGTCCTGCGTCTGAGCCTGCGCTGTCTCCCCTGTTTTCAATGCCTTCATAGCGTTCAGTATACCGCTTCGAACGTGCACGAAGGGGTGCGCTGTGGAGAACTTTCCTACTGCTGTCGTTCGTCGTATCGGGTCGAAGGCTGATGCGGATCGGGCGAGCCGAGCAAGGGCGACAACATCCGCTGCAATCCCCCGATGAGAACATTGGTCTCGCGGCTCCGCTCGGTGAGCTCTTTGATTTGCGCGTCTTTGGTCGTGATCTGCCCGCGCAAAAATTCGACTTCGCCTTCGAGGCGCGCGACATAGCGTGGTTCGAGTTCCGGTGTCGCGACAAGCTGCGACATGTCGCGCAGTGTCGGACTCGGTCGCTCAGATATTTCCGTTGCGTCGGTGTCGCGCTCGGCCGCGGTTGGGCGCGCTGTGTCGATGAGGGTCATTGGCTCAACGACGGGCGCGACCCGGTGCGACATGTCGTGCTCTGGCGCGCTCTGTCGCACTTCGTCGGTGATGCCGTGCAATTGGGCAAGCTGGGTGATCGCCCGCGCGACCGAATCTGGGGCGGCGAAATAGGCGAGCCCGGTTGCCGTCTCTTCCTTGATACAATCGAGCCGGCCGGCGGCGCAGTATCTTTGGAGCGAGCGAATATTGCGGGGAAGCCCCGCCTCGGCGAAGAGGCGAGCAGTCTCGTCGAGCGTGAGGGAAAAGCGTGTCGCAGTCGGGCGCGGTGTGTCGGGCTGTGTCTGTCGTTCTTCGTCGGCCATTGTCGTTATTGTAACACGGGGGCAATGCTCGGCCTTTGTTTATCCCCATAGAGATTGCAGGCGGATCGGTTACGCCTCTGGTGTGCGTCGCGAGCGAGACACCCCGCAACGAAAGCATAGTGATCAATGGGACAAGTTCCGTGCTCTGCGAGATATTTCGCGTGCCCAACGATCTCGGCTTCGACGATCCGTCACCATCTGAGCGAGTATGACGTATCGCGGAAAATACAACGAAAGATGTGTGGGCTACACTCGCGCGGTGGTAGGTCCGCCTTTGCAAGGAAAGCCTTTTTGCTCAAAACCGCTAGATACCAAATGCAATACGAAAGCACGTGATTCGTGCACCCGCACGTGCGTTGAATTCTTTTTAGGCCCAGTACGCTTTTGGACTTGATTGCCATTCCCGGCGTGATACGTTCGTCGTTGGAGGTGAACAGGTCATGAATATCATCGAGCTTTTTCAGTCGTTTCAGACACAAGATCAAGCTGTTGAACACCTTGAGAGGGTGCGCTGGTCTGGAAGACCGAACTGCCCATATTGCAAAAGCGAAAATGTCGGAACGCATGCGAGTCCAGATCGCAAAGGTCGCCGCTGGCAATGCCATGATTGCAGCTGCGCATTCGCTGTGACGGTCGGAACATTGTTCCACGGAACACATGTTTCGCTTCGCGACTGGTTACTGGTCCTGGCGCTCATGCTGGACGGTAAAAAATCTGTAAGCGCTTATCAAATCTCACGTGACCTCGGGATTCGTCGTCCGACGGTTTCGAGTATGATGCGCCGCATCCGCTCAGCGATCGCAAACGACCCCCCGCAAAAGGAGCTTCTATACAGCATCGTTGAAGCCAACGAAATATATGCTGGAGGTCGCCCAAAAACAGGTAGTAAGAGCGATGATGATACGCCGCATAGCCGCGGCCGGGGAGTGAAGAAGGGCCCTATTGTTAACGTAGTAGGGCATGGCAATCGCGTTGCGGAGAAAACCGCGCCGTCAGCCGATCATTCGGCAAAAGGCCTTGAAAAATTCGTTACAAGATTTGTTAATCTTATTGGTTCACTCTCGATTGCGAATGCAAACCAGCGCGGCCTCCCAGCGACAAGAATGCCGCGGCGCGGAATGGCAAGTCATACCCACGAAGACGCTAGCAAAATGACACGCCTCAGCAAACATGATGACTTCAATACCATTATAGATCATAGGAAAGGTGCCGTTGCCAAAAACGGCAAGCGTAGACATCAGCAATTGTGTGTTGGCATATATGGCTTTATGTGCGTTTTAATGAAATCGCGACTCAACTTATTTGATTCTGTTCGCATGTGTGCAGGAGTGCCGGCGTGAACAAGCTTTGGTATGGAGATAATCTCACCATCATGCAAGGCATGGGAATGCATGCGGTCGATCTAATTTATCTTGACCCTCCGTTCAACTCGAAGCAGAACTATAATCTTCTATATAAAACGATGACTGGAAAGCCTGTGCCGGAGCAGGTTGAGGCGTTCTGCGACACATGGGAAATGGATGCTCAAAAAGAAGCGATCGCGCGATCTATGCCGATGCTCATGCGAGAGCATGGAATAGATGACTATTACGTTGATTTCTGGCGCTTGTGGATGCAAGCACTTAGGAACACGCAGCCTCATTTGCTTGCCTACCTGATTTTCATGGTTCAACGCCTCCTTTATATGAAGAGCATTCTGCGGCCTACGGGATCAATATACCTACACTGTGATCCGACCGCAAGTCACTATATCAAAGTTATGATGGACGGGATTTTCGGGCATGAGAATTTTCAGAATGAAATAATATGGAAGCGCACTAGTGCGCACAGCAGTGCAAAGCGTTATGGGCCAGTTCACGATGTTATTTTATTTTATACAGCAAGCTCTAAATTTACGTGGAACCCGATATTTGGGGATTACGATCCTCAATATGTCGAAGCATTCTATACGCATAAAGACTCTGATGGTCGAGCTTGGCGACGATCGGACTTGACTGGGGCTGGGATCCGTCATGGAGAGACTGGATTACCTTGGCGCGGAATTGATATCACAGCAAAAGGCCGGCACTGGGCGTATATTCCGACAACGCTCGAAGAAATGGACAAGGAGGGTAAAATTCATTGGCCGAAGAAGATCGGAGGCATGCCAATGCTCAAGCGATATTTAGACGAACAGAAGGGCGTGCCATTGCAAGATGTGTGGACTGATGTCAAACCGATCCATAACATGGCTACTGACCGGTTGGGCTATCCCACTCAAAAACCCGTTGAGCTTCTGGATCGGATAATTCAAGCTTCTACAAAAAGGGGAGATATAGTTTTTGATCCGTTCTGCGGTTGTGGGACAACTGTATATTCTGCTGTTAAAAACGATCGTAAGTGGATCGGATGTGATATAGCAATATTGTCTGTCAAACTTGTGCGTGAAGTTCTGACTGAAAAATACCGCCTCGTGGAAGGAAAGCATTTTACAGTCGACGGAATTCCTACAAGTGTAGAAGGGGCTGAAGAACTTTTCAGTAAAGATCCGTCGACATTCCAGAATTGGTTCGTGGAGCGCGTCGGAGGCTTCCCAATGCAGCGCAAAAGTGCTGATCGGGGCATCGATGGGCGCATTTATTTTGAAACGCGCGGAGGACTGCGCGAGATGATGCTGCAAGTGAAAGGTGGGAAGCATGTGCGCCCCACCGATGTTAGGGATCTGAGAGGTGTTTTGGAGCGCGAACCCAATGCTGAAATGGCTGGGTTCCTCAGTATGGTCCCTGCGACAAAGGCGATGCGCGACGAAGCTGCGACCGCAGGAATGTTTGAATACGGTGGCGTGCTATATCCCCGCATTCAGTTCTTGACGGTTTATGAGGTGCTTGCGGAAAAGCGGGAGTTCCATATGCCAACTCGGGTTAACACAAAATTGAGCACCGGCCAGCAATCCCTCGCGCTCTGATTGGTTGACATGTTAACCCAAAACAGTGTGATGTGGTGCTCGTCGCCTCGTCATTACCTACTCCTCAGCCGGCCAGCTTCAGGTAGGGTATGACCGACAGTGAGCGCAAACCCGCTCCCAGCGACCGAACCGAAATCGCATGTACGAGTTGACATGCACTGCTTTCGGCCACGTACAAACTACCATGTCGTGTTCTCCGTGGGTGTCGGGACAAAGCCCGACGCTCCGGAGCGCCCCATTGCGCCCCACGTGCAGACGCATGGGGAACAGAGAACGGCGACGAGCACCTAATCAGAAGCTACGTTATTCTGCCGCAAGAGTCGAGATGGTCGACATTTTTTAACCCCGGAAGGGATATCAATAAAAACAACTGACTATGTCGTAAAAAGTCCAAAACCGTACTGCTATAAAATTTTAGGCTGAAAAATATCTAGGGAGCCCGCGGTCGTCACGATACGAGTCCGGCGTGCGCGAACAACTGGGTAAGACGCTTCTCCCAACCCGAGACGGCAGCACGCATCTCATCCGTATAAGTGTGACGCTGATATACACCCACAATGCCTCCTCGGCTCCCGGAGACGTGATTCAGTAACATCTCTGTGACTTCCAGCCGCACGCCCAACTTTTGCATATTGGTGGCATAGGTTCGGCGAAGATCGTGGTGTGTCCAGTTCGTGACGCCGCTGATTTTATCGAGCCGGGCCTTACATTTTCCATATCCCACGAAGGGCCCAAGCTTCTCGATCAGGGGAGCGGCCATTTTCGGCACCGGGATGGTGTGCTGTTTGCCGTTCTTTGTGATGGCCGCAGGAATAGTTAAGTTTAAATCTTTGTCTATCCATTCTTTGTTGATTTTTGATGTTTCGCCGATGCGCTGACCCAAGAGAATAAGAAGGCAAATCGTCGTTCCGTAAATATTGTTCATGGCCTCGGCGGCGCGCCACACCGCACATAGCTCCTCATCAGTGAGAACTCGTTCACGTGGAATATATCGGGCAGGAGGCTTGAGCCCAGCACAGGGAGAGATTTTGATATAGCGAGGAACACACCAATTGAAAAGTGAGCGAATGTCCTTGAACGCGTGTGCGGCCTCGCTGCTTGCTTCGATCTTTTCGATGGCCTCTGTGATGTCGCGGGAACTAATTTTGTCGATGGTTTTAGTCCAGTGAAAATGTCGATTGAGTGTGCGGGTGATCTCATAGCGGGAGTGTGGCCGCCACTGTCCTTGGGAAAGGTATTGCTCTCTTGCCTTGGGGAAGGTGGGGGCGGTGGAAGCCTCGTGCGGGCTTCCGAGAGCAACCAGCGCCTTTTTCCGCGCGTCGGCCAAAGAGAGGGATGGATAGTGACCGATTCGAAGTTTGGTCCGATTGGGTTCCTTGAGGACGATCCATGTCTTCGTGTTCTTGCCGACACGAATGCCAAACGCCGGGGTTCGCTCGTCGAAATAGGTGCCCACTTTGAGGGAACGGATGCCGAGATCGGTGAGGTGAATGACAGCCATTTTTGGCACGCTTTTGGCACGGAAATGCTCGGCGCTGTGGCGCTCTCCTATGAGCAAGCATAGCTCTCAACCACATGAAAAACAAGGAAACGTTGGGAAAAATGCGGAGGCATGAGAAGCTATGGAAACTGGTTGAAACTGCTTCCCAAGCTGTATGTCGTGGGTTCGATTCCCATCGCCCGCTCCAAGGCCTTTTCAGTCTCCGACGGGTTGAAACACTTCGTCGCAGCCGCGCCAGCCGCACCCTTCCGCTGCCGCGCGCGATCCTGCGCCTTATGTGTTCCGGGGCGAGGCCCCGCATGCGCATCGAACCGCTGGACGCACTGAACTTCTTTCTCGCCGACGTGCGCGGCGGTCTGGGCGCCTATGTCAATGTGCTGCTGCTCACGTAAGCGGGGTGGGATCAGGCGCAGATCGGGACGACGCTGGCCATCAGCGCCCTTGTCGGGGTGATCGCCCATCCGGCGGTCGGCGCGTTCATCGACGCCACCGGCCGCAAGCGCGAGGCCATCGTCGCCGGCGCCGTGGCGCTCGCGCTCTGCGCACTGGCGATCGTGCGCTGGCCGATCCTGCCTGTCGTGCTGGGCGCGGACGTGACCATGGCGGCGCTCGGCGGCCTGCTTGCGCCATGCGTCGCGGCCATCACCGTGGGGCTCACGCCGCCCGGCGAGCTGTCACGGCGCCTCGCCCGTAATGTCGCTTTCGATCGCGCCGGCAATATCTTCATCGCGATTCTCGTCGGCGTGGTTGGTCTTGCGCTGTCGCAGAGGGCGCCTTTTTATCTTGCGCCGTTTTTTGCCGCGCTCACCGCCGCGGCGGCCTTCGCCAACCCCGCCCGCGCCATCGACGACGCCCGGGCGCGGGGGGCTGTCGGCGGAGGAGACTGCAGCGGCTGCGCCGACGCCCTGGCGCATCCTGCCGGGCTACAGGCCGCTGGTAATTTTCACCGCGGCGGCCGCGCTGTTCCACTTCGCCAATGCGCCGATGCTGCCGCTGGTCGCCCAGCGTCTCGCTCTGGCCAATCCCGGATTGGAGTCGAGTCTGACCTCGACCTCGATCATCCTCGCACAGATCGTCACCATCCTCATGGCGCGGCTGATGGCGCGGGCCGATTTGCCGGGTCGCAAGCCTTTGCTGATCGTCGCCTTAGTGGCGCTGTGCGGACGCGGGGCGTTTTGCGCGGTCATCGACGGCGCGCCGGCGTTGCTGCTGTCGCAGGCGCTGGATGGCGTCGCCTTCGGCCTCTTCGATGCGCTGCTGCCGCTGATCCTCGCGGACATCATGGCGGGGTCGGGGCATTACAGCCTCGCTCGCGGCGTCTCGGGCACCATACAGGGCGCGGCGGGTTCCCTCGCCCAAGGCGTCGCTGGCCTTCGCCGTGGCGCGGCTTGGTTATAGCGCGGCGTTCACGGGCCTCGCGGTCGTCGCACTCATGGGGCTGAGGATCGTGCTGGCGTCCATGCCGGAGACGGCGCGCTGACGCGCGGCGCGTCAGACCAGCCGGCTCTGCGCCTTGGCGGCGGCGATGAAGCTGGCGAATAGCGGATGCGGCTCGAAGGGGCGGGACTTCAGCTCGGGGTGGTACTGTACGCCGATGAACCAGGGATGGTCCGGGATTTCTACCGTCTCCGGCAGCGCGCCATCCGGCGAGGTTCCCGCGAACAGGAGCCCTTTCGCCTCGAGCCGGTCGCGATAGGCGGCGTTGACCTCATAGCGGTGGCGATGGCGCTCGGAGATCGCCGTCTTGCCGTAGATCTCGGCAATGTGTGAACCGGGCTTGAGCGTCGCCGGATAGGCCCCGAGACGCATGGAGCCGCCGAGGTCTGCGCCGGCCTCGCGGGTCTGCAACTCGTTGCCCTGCACCCATTCGGTCATCAGCCCGACCAGCGGCTCGGCGCAGGGGCCAAATTCAGTGGAGTTGGCCTTGTCGATGCCGGCCAGTGAACGGGCCGCCTCGATCACCGCCATCTGCATGCCGAAACAGATGCCGAAATAGGGAACCTTGCGTTCGCGCGCGAAACGCGCCGCCAGAATCTTGCCCTCGGCGCCGCGCTGACCGAAGCCGCCGGGCACCAGCACGCCGTGCACATGTTCGAGATGAGCGGCGGCGTCGCTGCCCTCGAACACTTCCGATTCGATCCAGTCGAGATTGACCTTGACGCGATTGGCGAGACCGCCATGGGCGAGAGCCTCGATGAGGCTCTTGTACGCGTCCTTCATCTCGGTGTATTTGCCGACGATGGCGATGGTGACTTCGCCTTCCGGATTGGCGATGCGCTCGGTGATGGCGTTCCAGCGGCTCATGTCGGGCTTGGGCGCCGGCTCGATGCCGAAGGCGGCCAGCACCTGCGCGTCGAGCCCGGCGGCGTGATAGAGCCGCGGCACTTCGTAGATGTTGGAGGCGTCGCGCGCCTCGATCACCGCCTGTTCGCGGACGTTGCAGAACAGGCCGAGCTTGCGCCGCTCCTCGCGCGGGATTTCACGGTCGCAGCGGCACAGCAGAATGTCCGGCTGGATGCCGATGGAGCGCAGCTCCTTCACCGAATGCTGCGTCGGCTTGGTCTTCAGCTCGCCGGCGCTGGGGATGTAGGGCAGCAGCGTCAAATGGATGTAGACGCAATGGCCCTTGGGCAGATCGTTGCCGAGCTGGCGGATCGCCTCGAAGAAGGGGAGGCCCTCGATGTCGCCGACCGTGCCGCCGATCTCGATCAGCACGAAGTCCACCCCGTCGTTGCCCTCGAGCGCGAACTCCTTGATGGCGTTGGTGACGTGGGGGATGACCTGGATGGTCGCGCCGAGATAGTCGCCGCGCCGCTCCTTGGCGATGATGTCCTGATAGATGCGGCCGGTGGTGATGTTGTCCTGCTTCGTGGCCGGGCGGCCGGTGAAGCGCTCGTAGTGGCCGAGGTCGAGATCGGTCTCGGCTCCGTCGTCGGTGACGAAGACTTCGCCGTGTTGATAGGGACTCATCGTCCCCGGATCGACGTTGAGATAGGGATCGAGCTTGCGCAGCCGCACGCTGTATCCGCGCGCCTGAAGCAATGCGCCGAGAGCAGCGGAAGCGAGGCCCTTGCCGAGGGAGGACACCACGCCGCCGGTTATGAAGATGTAGCGCGCCATGGGGCCCAACGCCTATCGTCTTTTATGGGGTTTGGGTAGCGGCTTTGCAGCGAAAGCCACAGGAGATTTTTGCATCGCGGCGAGCGGCGCGAAAAAAAGCCGCGAGCCCGGAGCGGGCTCGCGGTCGATTTTGCGCGTATTTCCGCGGGTCAGCGGGTCGGCGAGGCCCAGGTGGCGGGCGTCTCGGCTTTCGGGGCTTCCGGCTTGGGCGCTTCGACCTTCGGAGCTTCGACCTTGGGGGTTTCGGGCGCAGGCGCAGCGGCTTTCGGCTCGTCGGCCTTGGGGGCCTCGACCTTGGGCGCCTCGGCGGCCGGCGTCGCGGGTTGGGCAGCCGGAGACTTCCACTCGACCGGCTTGTCCGGTGCGCCATTGGGATTGTCGGCGCCGCGAAGGGCGGGCTTGTCCGCCTCGGGGGCGGCCGGAGCGGGAATCGGAGCCGGCGTAGGCGCCGGAGCGACGGCGGCCGGCGCCGTAGGGGCGGGAGCCGCCGGCGGGGTCGTCACAGGCGCTTCGCCGACCGGCGCGGTCTCGCGGCGCTGCTGGGCGCGCTGGAGCTGGTCGAAGATGCTTTCCTTTGCGTCGCCGGCCGAACCCGGCGCCTGGGCGGGCGCGCCGGGCTTGTCGCCGGCGCCCGGCTTGATCTCCTTGACTTCCGTCTTGGAGTCGATCGCCTTGGTCCAGTCGTCGCCGGCGCCGACGCGGCGCTCCCACGCGGGCAGCACGGTCAGGGCGAGACTGGTCAGAAAGAAGATCGTGCCGAGAATGCCGGTGGCGCGGGTGAGGGCGTTGCCCTGGCCGCGGCCGCTGAACATGCCGCTCTGGCTGAGGCCGAGCGCGCTGCCTTCCGATTTTTGATAGAGAACCAGAAAGACGAGCGCCACAACCACCATCAGGTGGATCGCGATGATGACCTGTTGCATTTCGACGTCGACCCCATGCGGGCGCAGCTCGGCCCGTTCTTGTTCGCTTCGTTGGGCGGTTCTCTACACCAGGAACGGCGATGGCGGAAGGGGGGCGCCGCCGTGCGACCCCACCCCCTCCGCCTCGATATGCGGGGCCTAGCCCACGCGAGGCTGGCGGCGCATGCTCCGAAAGACGCGAATTTTGTTGACCCCCGCCCCGGCGCGCCGCAAAAACGGGGGAGGCCTCCGGATTCGGTACCCCCATGACCATGATTTTGCGGGCGCGGCTGCGCCTTGTTCTGGCTGCGGCTCTTGCGCTGACGCAGGCTGAGGCCGTGGCGCAATCCGCGGCGCCGTCGCCGCCGGTCGGGGCCGCGCCGGTCGTCCCCGCGTCGCCGCCCGTCGGCGCCGCGCCTGCCACTCCCCCCGCCGCCGCGCCGGGCATGAGCGATGTCTCCGACCCGTCGCGCCCGCCTGCCCCCAAAAAGCGCAAGCCGAGGCCGCCGCCAGCCCCGCCGCGCGAGACGGCGCTGTCGGACGATCCGACGCCGGTGCTGCAGCCGGAAACCTTCTTCACCACCTCCAAAGCGTCCGAGCGTTACGCCGCAATCGTCGACGCCGGCGGCTGGCCGAAGGTCGGGGCGCCGCTGCGGCCCGGCTCCCACGGCGGACAGGTGGTGGCGCTGCGCAAACGTCTCGCCGCCGAGGACGACGCGCTCTCCGACACCTACAGCGCCTCCTGGGACGCCGAGCTCACCGCCGCCGTCAAGCGCTTCCAGTTCCGCATGGGGCTGCGCCAGACCGGCGTCATCGCCGGCGCCACGCTCAAGGCGCTGGACATTCCCGCCATCGTGCGCTTCCGCCAGCTCGCCTCCAGCGCCCAGCGGCTGGCAGGCGTCGATTTCCCCTTCGGCGACCGCTACATCGTCGTCAACATTCCCTCCACCGCCGTGGACGCCGTGGAGAACGACCGCGTCGTGCATCGCTATACGGCGATCGTCGGCGATCCCGAGCATCATTCGCCGCAGGTGCAGGCGAAGGTGGTGGCGGTGAACATCAACCCGACCTGGACCGTGCCGACCTCGATCATCAAGAACGAGATCGCGCCCAAGATGCTGAGCGACCCGGGCTATCTCTCGCGGGCGAAGATCCGCGTGCTGGATTCGCACGGCGAGGAGGTCAATCCGCGGTCGATCAACTGGGCCAGCGAGCGGGCGGTGAACTACACGCTGCGGCAGGATTCTGGCGCGCACAATTCGCTGGGCAACATTCGCATCTCCATGCCCAATCCGCATTCCGTGTACATGCACGATACTCCGTCGAGAAATCTCTTCTCGAACGACTACCGCTTCCTTTCGCACGGCTGCGTGCGCGTGCAAGGCGTCGTCGACCTCGCCGCCTGGCTGCTGACCGACGCGTCGAACGGCCATTGGGACCGCGACGCCATCCAGAAGAAGATCGCCACCGGCGACCGCGAGGAAGTGAAACTGCGCACCGCAGTGCCGGTGGTGTGGGTCTACATGACCGGCTGGGCCTCGGCGGATGGGGCCGTGCATTTCCGGGACGATGTGTACGGGCTGGACGAGGTCGGGGGGAAGGCGGAGCGGTGAGTCGGGGCTGCTTGAAAGCTAGCAAAGCCGCGGAGCGCGAGTTGCACTGACGGCGCGCCGGCCTCCCAAAGAAACGCCCGCGTCGTCAGGCGGATTCGTCGGCTTTGTCTATAACGACACTCGCATCGCCGAAATGCGCTGTAATCGCCAGCGTTCCACAGAGTGCTTCGATGTAACGGCGCAAATTGCTCGCATGCATGGCGGCGCGCTTTTCGAGCTTCGCCACGGCGGGCTGGCTGACCGCGAGTGTCGCGGCCACCTCTTCCTGCGAGAGGCTGCGCGCCTTGCGCAGTTCTTCCAAAGTCATCGCTTCACGCAGTTGCGCTGCCTTTGCCGCGATTCGCGCGCGGCGCGCCGGAGTGAACTCTCTGGTCAGGTCGGTAAACGGCCGATGTCCGGTCATGGGATCAACCCTTCTTTCTTCAGTTCGCCAACCGACATATATTTCGGCCATGGCGGCGGGTGTCAGCGACCACCTTTGGGATGTTGCGGAATTAGTGGCGTTGATTGAAGTGAGCGACGAGGCGCGCGCCAAAGAGACGCGCTGTCAATATAAAAATGGAGGGGCAGCATGAGCGACAGCGATAATCTTTCGGAGAAAGATAAGATACAAATCCTTTTAGAAGAATACAAGGCGCTGCGTGCTGAGATTTCAACAAGGACCGGCTATGGCTACCAAATGATTGCGATATGGGCCGCAGTTACGACTTGGCTATTTGGGCAGGCCGCGACGCCTTCTTGGAGGCTTTTGATAGGATTCCTTATCATCGCCGCGCCAGCCTACGTTTTGTGGAAAATTAATGTCAGAGATATTTGGAACGCAGCACATCGAGTGAGGGAATTAGAAAGAGAGATAAATAATCGCGCTAAAGCCCATCTATTAGTATGGGAGCAACTTTTTGCGCCTGGGAGAAAATCATACATCAATAGTGTCTTTGAAAAGATTGAGCCTCTGCCACGAAGTCACCTCCCTAATCTGGACGATTGGCCACAAGATTCAAACTGACCCACCACCCAATATCAGGCGGCGGCTCATCTCCCGCCTCGCCCCAATCCCCGCCCCGGCCATGCTACAACACTCGCATGTCGCCCTTTCGCTCCATCGCCGCGCGCCTCTTCGTCACCGCCGCCTTGCTGTCGCTGGCGGTTCTGTTCGTCGCCAGTCTGGCGCTCACCGCCTTTTACCGGGCGGAAGCGCTGGAGGTGTTCGAGCGGCGGCTCGATGTGTATCTGCGGGCGATCGTCGCCGACGTTTCGGAATCCGGGCAGGAGGGACGCAGCGGGCCGGGGCAGCTCGGCGATCCGCAGTTCGAACTGCCCATGTCCGGATGGTACTGGCAGATCACCCGGCTCGATGACCCCGCCCATGGCGTCAAGGCTTCGCGCTCGCTCTACGCCGCGCGACTCCCCAGCCTCGCCGATCGCAATGTGCCGGCGGAGGCGGGCGGATTTCGCAAGGGCGAGGCGCTGGGGCCGGACGGGCGCATGCTGCGCATCGTCGAGCGGCGCATCGATGTCGGCGATGTCGGCGTCTATCTCGTGCAGGTGGCCGCCAGTCCCGAGGAGACCGAGCGGCAGATCGCCCGCTTTCGCGACACGCTCGCCATGGGCGCCGCGGCGCTGGCCATCGCTCTGGCCATCGGCTCGGCCTTTCAGGTGCGCTTCGGTTTGCGTCCTCTGGCCCTGCTGCGCGGCGAACTCGGCGCCATCCGCCGCGGCGAAGCGGAGCGCATCGCGGGGGCCTATCCGATGGAGGTGGCGCCGCTGGCCGAGGAGCTCAATCTGCTGATTTCCGCCAATCGCGACATCGTCGAGCAGGCGCGCACGCAAGTGGGCAATCTCGCCCATGCGCTGAAGACGCCGCTGAGTGTCGTCGTCAACGAGGCCGACGCCGCGCCGGGGCCGCTGGCCGACAAGGTCGCCGAGCAGGCGCAGGTGATGCGCGACCAGATTTCCTTCTATCTCGACCGGGCGCGGGCGGCGGCGCGGGCCGGCGCCATCGGCGCGGCGACGCAGGTGGAGCCGACCATCGCCGCGCTGCTGCGCGCCTTCGACAAGATTCACGGCCGGCGTGGCATATCGTTTCACGCCGCGCCGGCGCCGGGCCTGCGCTTTCTGGGCGAGAAGCAGGATTTCGAGGAGATGATCGGCAATCTGCTCGACAATGCCGGGAAATGGGCTGCGGCGCAGGTGACGATCACCGTGGCGGCGCAGACCGGCGCCGCCGGGCGCAACGTCCTCGTCGTCACCATCGACGACGACGGGCCGGGCCTGCCGGAAGAGCAGCGCGCCGCGGCGGTGCGGCGCGGCCGGCGGCTCGACGAGCGGAAACCCGGCTCCGGCCTCGGCCTCTCTATCGTCACCGATCTCGCTGGCGCCTATGGCGGCGCCCTGCGCCTCGACCGCAGCCCGAGCGGGGGCTTGCGCGCGGAGCTGCGGTTGCCGGGCGGGTGAGAGAAAATTTTGCAATGGCCGCCCCGGGCCTTCGAAGCAACCATACGTACGGATGGGCTTTTGCAAGTGTCGTAATCTTTGGGTAATGCAATGGACTGCATAGTTGGGCCTGTCGAACGAATCGAGGAGGTCAGAGTGGAAATTGCAAAGCAGTTCGCGAGAGACGAAAGCGGCGCCACAGCCATCGAATATGGCTTGATCGCCGCATTGATTTCCGTGGCGGTCATCGCGGGAGTGAGAGCGATCGGAACGAAGCTGTCGGCGACATTCGACGGCATCAGCCAGAACCTGTCCTGAGAGCGCTTCCCGCCCCGACGGAATTGTCTGCTCTCCATGAAAGCGCTCCAGATTCGACAAGCTGGAGCAAACCCGTCCGCCTGCCGCTCCACGACAAAAAAGACGGCGCCGTCACACCGGATTGGACCGCTGACAAACCCCCGTCATTTCTGGCGGGGCTTTTTTGTTTTGCGCGGAGGCGGGGCGGCGGATTTTGTTTGGATGAACGGGGCCCTGGCCCCTCAAGCGGGACACGGCTCTGGCCTGATGGCCATGAGAATGGCCATCAGGCTCATGTATTGCGCGGCGGCGGTCGTGAGGCATTGCCATCGCCCGCGCAGAAGACCCTGGAACCTCGCGTAGCGGGGGCCGAAAAGCTGCTCGATCACCGTGTGCGCGGATGCATGTTCAGTAGGTCGGCGCACAATCTATGCCATAATACGCCTGACCTTGCGCCGGAGACCCCCATGAATACCCGCAGACAGTTCCTCACCCTCGCCGCCTGCTGCACGGCGCTCGCCGCTACCGGCGCCCTTGCCGCCGAGCGCCGCGCCTTCGAAACCGATGCATTCCACAAGGCGCAGGCCGAGGGGAAATCGATTCTCGTCGAAATCCACGCGCCCTGGTGCCCGACCTGCAAGGCGCAGCAGCCGATCCTCGAGTCGTTGCTCTCCGACCCGAAATACGTCGCGATGACTGTGTTCCGGATCGACTTCGACTCGCAAAAGGCGGCGGTGCGCGCGCTGAAGGCGACCTCGCAGAGCACGCTCATCACCTTCAAGGGCAAGCAGGAGACCGGCCGTTCGGTCGGCGACACGGCCAGCGCTTCGATCGCTGCGCTGCTCGATTCCGCCTTGTGAGGCATTTGTCATGACGCTCGCGACCTCAGGTTTGGCGTTTCTGGCCGGTCTGCTGTCGATCCTCTCGCCCTGCGTTCTGCCGTTGCTGCCGATCGTTCTGGGCGCCGCGGCGTCCGAACACAGGTTCGGGCCGGCCTTGCTGGCGTTGGGCGTATCCATCTCCTTTGTCGCGATCGGCCTGTTCGTCGCCACCATCGGCTTCGGAGTCGGGCTGGACGGCGGCGTGTTTCGCGCAGTCGCCGCAGTTCTGATGATCCTCGTCGGCCTCGTTCTCGCCGTCCCGGCCCTGCAAATTCGGGTCGCGGCGCTCGCCGGACCGCTCGCCGACAAGATCGACAGCGCTTTTGGCGGAGGTCCGGGCAACGGCCTCTGGGGCCAGTTCGGCGTCGGTGCGCTTCTCGGCGCGGTGTGGAGTCCCTGCGTCGGGCCGACGCTGGGCGCCGCCTCCGTCGTCGCGGCGCGTGGCGAGAATCTTGGCCAGGTTGCGTTGACGATGGGGGTCTTCGGCGTCGGCGCGGCGCTGCCGCTGCTCGTGCTCGGCATGGCCTCACGGGGCCTCATGACCCGATGGCGCGGACGCCTGCTGGAGTTCGGGAAGGCCGCCAAGATGGCCTTGGGCGCCTTCCTGACGGCGACAGGCGTCCTCATCCTCAGTGGCTACGACAAGGCTCTCGAAACCGCGCTCATCGCCGCCTCGCCGGAATGGCTGACTGCGCTCACGACGCGCTTCTGACGAATGGGTCCCGGACGGCGATCGATCGAACTCCGGCGAAAGCGTCACGGCGAACAGTCGCCGGTTCATCAGAGTTTCGCGCACCTGGCTGTCAGCGCCTTGCGGTGGTGGGGCGGTAGGCGGTGGTGACGAGCGGGGTCTTTCGCTGCGTCGCAGGGGCAACCGCCTAGCTGCGACCTGGCCACTCCCTCAGCGCTTCCATGTCGGTTTGCATTCGGGCGATGAATGCCTCGCCTTCCTCTCGGGTCTCGACGGGCTTCGCCATCACGACGTGCCCATTGTCCGAAAAGATGACGGCTATTGGAGGAAGCCCCGGCTCCGGCGGTGGGTAAACTGTGGAAGCAAACTTGCTCATCGGCATTCCCTTCCCATGCAGGCGCTGCCCATGCCCGCCAGGCTTACCGTGGAATGTTGCGGAATGAAGGCGAGGGAATCAGTCTGTCGCAACGAATTGGCGGATAGCCGGCGTCGACCGCCGCGGAAAACATCCGACGCGGGCGAGAGGGGTATTTCGACGAAGACCGCGATACAAAGCGTTGCTTCTACTGGCTTTTATCTGTCGAAATTTTTCTGGCGGAGACGGTGGGATTCGAACCCACGATAGAGTTTCCCCTATGACGATTTAGCAAACCGTTGCCTTCAGCCTCTCGGCCACGTCTCCGTCGCGCCGATTCTCGCGGCCGGCAAGATATGCCAAAGGCCGAATGTCATTGCAAGGCCGATGCGAGGGCCAAAGGCGACTGTTGCGCAAATGCCACAGCAGGGGGAAATGTAGTCGGCTGCATGAATTTTGGCCGCTGGAAAGGGGCGATCGGCGTTGACCCTGTCGTCGCCGCGCCGCTAAAAAGCAACCAAGACGATTTGAGAACGCATCGGCTCATTTCGTTCGGGGAGCCCGGCGTTCCCCGAATACGAAAGATGCTTTGAACGTGAGGCCCCTCATGAAAAAGATTCTCCTCTCCGGCGTCGCTTTGGCGCTGCTGTCGGCTCCGGCTCTGGCCGCCGATCTCCCCTCGAAGAAGGGCCCGCCGCCGCTGATCGCTCCGATCCCGGTCGCCAGCTGGGCCGGCTTCTATGTCGGTCTGAACGCCGGCTACACCTTCGGTGAAAGCAACAACGTCCTGCTCGGACCGGGCGGCAACGTTCCCGCCTTCCAGGCGCTGCAGCTCACGGGCGCCGTTCCGTACAACGTCTCCGTCAACAATGACGGCTTCATCGGCGGCGGCCAGATCGGCTACAACTGGCAGTACGGCAACTTCGTCGCCGGCATCGAGGCCGACATTCAGGGCATCGCTGGCTCGAGCGGCAGCTCCAGCAGCGTCGGCGCCTTTGGTCCGTTCCTGTTCGGCACGACCACCAGCCGCAGCCTCGACTATCTGGGCACCGTCCGCGGCCGTCTCGGCTATTCCATCACCCCGACCCTGCTGCTCTACGGCACGGGCGGTCTCGCCTATGGCGGAACCAATGTCGGCTTCACCCTCGCCGGTCCGGCGCCGTTCAGCGCGGCGAGCGCCTACTCCGACACCCGCGTCGGCTGGACCGCCGGCGGCGGCGTCGAGTGGATGTTCATCCCGAACTGGTCGGCCAAGGTCGAATATCTCTACTACAGCCTCGGCTCGGTCACGGCTCCGGCGGCGATCGTCACCGGCGGCGGCAACTTCGCTTCGATCACCCCGCAGACGAAGTTCGACGGTCACGTCGTGCGCGCCGGCGTGAACTATCACTTCAACTGGGGTTCGGCTCCGATCCTCGCCAAATACTGATCCGCAACGCTGCGCGATCATTCGGAAGCCCGGCCCTTCGGCCGGGCTTCTCTCGTTTTTCGGGGCTGTTTCGAGCCGGCGCCGCATCAAGTTTCCGTTATCCATTCCACCAGCCTTCCAGCGCTGGTTAACCCATGCGTAATCCGATCCGCCGCTATTGAATGGTCATGGGTGGGACCCGTCTCCCCAGTCGTGTCGAGCTCGGGCGAGCTCTTGTCTCCATGCGGCCGCGCAGGATCCTACGGCTCGCACTGTGTTGAAAGGCTATCCAATGAAAAAGGCGCTCCTCATCGGCGCTGCGCTCTCCGTGGCGCTCTCCGCTTCGGCCTTCGCGGCCGATCTGCCGTCGCGCAAGGCCGCCCCGCCGGCCTATGCGCCGCCGCCGCCTCTCGCGACCTGGGGCGGCTTCTATGTCGGCCTGAACGCCGGCTATGCGTTCGGCGCCAGCAACAATGTGCTGCTCGGACCGGGCGGCAATGTTCCCGCCTTTCAGGCGCTGCAGCTGACGGGCGCGGTTCCGTACAACGTCTCTGTCAACAATGACGGCTTCATCGGCGGCGGCCAGATCGGCTACAACTGGCAGTATGGCAACATCGTCGCCGGCATCGAGGCCGACATTCAGGGCATCGCCGGCTCGAGCGGCAGCGCCAACACTGTCGGCGCCTTCGGTCCGTTCCTGTTCGGCACGCAGACCAACCGCAGCCTCGACTATCTGGGCACCGTCCGCGGTCGCATCGGCTATGCGATCACCCCGACGTTGCTGCTCTACGGCACGGGCGGTCTCGCCTATGGCGGAACCAATGTCGGCTTCACCCTCGCCGGCCCGGCGCCGTTCAACACCGCCTCCACCTTCTCCGATACCCGCGTCGGCTGGACGGCCGGCGGCGGCGTCGAGTGGATGTTCATCCCGAACTGGTCGGCCAAGGTCGAATATCTCTATTACAACCTCGGCTCGGTCGCGGCTCCGGCGGCTTTCGTGACCGGCGGCGGCAACTTCGCCTCGATCACCCCGCAGACGAAGTTCGACGGTCACGTCGTGCGCGCCGGCGTGAACTATCACTTCAACTGGGGCTCCGCCCCGACTCTCGCCAAGTTCTGATCGCCGCTTCGCCGATCCGAATGCTGCAGCCCCCGGCGCTCTCCGCCGGGGGTTTTTCTTTGTCGATTTTGCGGCGCGTGCGCCGGCGCACAGCGTGTCGGCTGGCGGTCCCCTAGTGTCTCATCAGTCGCGGAGGAGCCGCGCAGAACACTGAACCAGGGGGTCTGTCATGTCGAAGAAACTGATCGTCGCCGTCGCCGCTGTCTTCATCGCCGCCACGGCCGCCTCCACTGTCGCAGAAGCCAAGCCGTGGGGCTGGGGCGGCGGCTATCATCATCACCATGGCTGGGGCTGGCGCGGTCCGGCGGCGGCCGGTCTGTTCGGCGCGGTGGCGCTCGGCGCCCTGGCTGCTTCGGCGGGCGGATGCGGCTATGTCAGCCAGCCTTATTACAACAGCTGGGGCGAAGTGATCGGCTATCGCCGCGTCCCCGCCTGCTGAGTTTTTTCGCCGGAGCGCCTTCCGGGCGGACGGAGCATCCTCTCGGGAGAAGGGCGAAGCAAACGGGCCGGCGGCGCAGCGCCGGCCCGTCTTGCGTTTCGGGATCGTCAGACTGCGCCTTGCGGCTCAGTGCCGGAAATGCCGCACGCCGGTGAAGACCATGGCGAGGCCGGCGGCGTCCGCGGCGGCGATCACATCCTTGTCGTTCATCGAACCGCCCGGCTGGATCACCGCCGTCGCGCCAGCTTCCGCCGCCGCCAGCAGACCGTCGGCGAAGGGGAAGAAGGCGTCGGACGCGACCACCGCGCCTTTGGCCAGTGATCCGGCAAGGCCAGCCGCCTTTGCGGCTTCCGCCGCCTTGTGGGCGGCGATGCGCGACGAATCCACACGGGACATCTGCCCCGCGCCGATGCCGACCGTAGCGCCGTCCTTCGCATAGACTATGGCGTTGGACTTCACGTGCTTCACCACCCGATTTGCAAAGCGCAGATCGGCCATTTCCTGCGCGCTCGGGGCGCGCTTCGTGACGACGCTCAACGTCATGGCGTCGACGACGGCGTTGTCGCGCGCCTGCGCGAGAAAGCCGCCGGCGACGCTCTTGACCATCAAGCCCGCCGCGCGCGGGTCAGGCAGGCCGCCGGCCAGCAGCAGGCGCAGGTTCTTCTTGCCCGCGACAATGGCGATCGCCTCGTCGTCGGCCTCGGGCGCGATGATCACCTCGGTGAATATCTCGACGATCTTGCCCGCCGCCGCGGCGTCGAGCCGCCGGTTGAGCGCGACGATGCCGCCGAAGGCCGACACCGGATCGCAGCGCAGCGCCTTCGCATAGGCCTCTTCGAGGCTGGCGCCTTCGGCGACGCCGCAGGGGTTGGCGTGCTTGACGATGACGACGGCGGCCGTGCGCGCCGGATCGAACTCGGCGACGGCCTCATAGGCCGCATCGGTGTCGGCGATGTTGTTGTAGGAGAGCTGCTTGCCCTGCGCCTGCCGCGCGGTGGCGGCGCCAGAGCGGTTTTCGCCGGTGAGATACAGTCCCGCGGCCTGATGCGGGTTCTCGCCATAGCGCATCGGTTCGGTCAGCCGTCCGCCGAAGGCGCGGACAGGCGGCGTCGCCTGTCCCTGCTCGAGCGCCAGCCAGTTGGATATGGCGGCGTCATAGGCGGCGGTGCGGGCATAGGCCTTCTGCGCGAGGCGGCGGCGCGTCGCCAGCGAGGTCGCGCCGGCGTTGGCGGAAAATTCGGCGAGGATCGCGTCGTAATCGGCGGGATCGACCACGACGGCGACATCGTCGTGATTCTTGGCGGCGGCGCGAATCATCGCCGGGCCGCCGATGTCGATGTTCTCGACGCAGTCCTCGTAGCGGCCGCCCTTCGCCAGCGTTTCCTCGAAGGGGTAGAGATTGACGACGAGCAGATCGATCGGGCGGATGTCGTGCGCCAGCATCGCGGCTTCGTGTTCGGGATTCTCGCGGATCGCCAGCAGACCCCCGTGCACTTTGGGGTGGAGCGTCTTCAGCCGTCCGTCCATCATTTCCGGAAAATGCGTGAGGTCGGAAATGTCGCGCACGGCGAGGCCGGCGTCGGCCAGCGTCTTGCGGGTGCCGCCGGTCGAGACGAGTTCGATCCCCTGCGCCGACAGCGCGCGGGCAAATTCGACGAGCCCGGTCTTGTCGGAAACCGACAGCAGCGCGCGGGCGACGGGACGCAAATCCACCGGCATTTCTCGATCCTTCAGCTTGCGGCGTCTCGCGCCGGCGCAGCGCCGGTAGCACGAAACGCCGGGCGGGGGAACGCCGAGCGCATAATGGCGCTCAGCTTTCGCGTCTCGGGCAGGCACTGTGATCAGAAGTCGCGCGTCGCGCACGCAATACGCGCTTGTCACTCGACTCGTTCGGGCGTACGTCCCGTTCCGGCCGGCATGGATCGGCCTGCTTCCCCAAGGGAGGACTACTTATGCGGTTTTCCAGCAGTCTCGTCGCTCTGACATTCGCCGGCTGTCTTCTCGGCGCTCCGGCTTTTGCCGCTGATCCGGATGTCGACGGGACCGATCACAGCAAGCTGAACCATGGCGTGCTCGGACCGGAAACGGCTGCTCCGGCGCCCGTAGCGGCTCCGGCTCCCGTTCCGGTTCCCGGCCTGGCTCCCGCCCCGGCGCCCGTGCCGGTTCCCGGCCAGACTCCGACGCCGAGTCCCGCCCCGGCGCCCGTTGAAGCGCCGACGCCGGTTCCCGTTCCTGCGCCCGTCGTGACTCCGGCCCCGGCGCTCAAATGGGTTTCGCCGACGAAGTGAATCTACGGACAATCGGGCGGAGCCGACTGCGGCTCCGCCTGTTTCATGCCCCGTGCGGGGTCAGAACGGATTCCACGTCGAATCGGGCGTGAACTTGAGATAGCCGACGCTCACGCCGAGTCTCGCGCCGACGCCGGTGCGGATCGGCACGACGACGATGTCGTCCGCGGTGAGGGCGGTGAAGCCGAAGCCGCCGACGAGATAGGCCGAGCCGTCGAGCCCGCCGAAACGGCGGTAAATCCCTTCGACCGCCGGCAGATTGTAGACCAGCATCATGGTGCGATCGCCGTCGGCGCCAGCGTCGAAGCCAAGCGACGGCCCCTGCCAGTAGACGCGACGCTGGCCGGCGTTGCGGGTGTACATCGCCCCTTCTCCGTAGCGCAGTCCGCCGACGAAGGCGCCGCCCGCTTCCTGCCCGAGCACATAGGCGTTGGGCTTGCCCCAGCGGCGCGTCGCGGTCTCCACGCCTTCGGCGAGGCCGCGCGACAGCGTGCCGAAGAACTTGTGGCCGTTGTCGACGATTTCATTTGCGGAATAGCTCGGTGGGCGCTCGGCGAAGGCGGGCGTCGCGGCCAGCGCGCCGATCGAGGCGGCGGCGAGACGCAGCAGGTCTCGGCGTGAAGTCTCAGGCATGGTGTGTCACGCTCCCGGCGGGCTCGTCGTCGATCTTGCCATCGAGCGGCGCGAAATCCGGCGAAGACGCGACGAGACGGTGGCGCCTTTCGGCGTCGGCGCCAAAGTCGCGCGGCGTGGTTAAGAAAGCCTTGTGCCGGCGGGCGGATCACCCCAGGCGACGAAGGGGCCGGAGCGATAATCCTCCTGGCGCTTGCCGTAGAGCATACGTGCGCCGTCCGGCGTCGTCACCGCGCCGCCGGCCGCGGTGAGCACGGCGTCGCCCGCGGCGATGTCCCACTCCATGGTCGGGCCGAAGCGCGGATAAACATCGGCGACGCCCTCCGCCAGCCGGCAGAATTTCAGCGACGAGCCGGCCGCGATGCGTTCGGCGATCGGCAATCCAGCCAGAAAGCGCTCCGTCTCCGGGTCGCCGTGCGAGCGCGACGCCAGCGCCCGCAGTCCTTCCGCCGGACGCTTGCGGACGGCGATCGGGCGCCAGACGTCCGGCGCGACAGGAAAGCCGCGTGGCGCGCTGGCTGTAAAAGCCGTGCCGCCGCCGCGCCACAGGCGCGACAAGGCCGGCGCGCCGATAGCTCCGGCGACCGGCGCGCCATTGTCGATCAACGCCACATTGACCGTGAATTCACCGCTTCGGGCGATGAATTCGCGTGTGCCGTCGAGCGGATCGACGAGGAGAAACGCCGCGCCATGGGCGGGAACGACGCCCTTGGCGACGCTTTCCTCTGCGATGACCGGAACGCCCGGCAACAGCCGCGCGAGGCCTTCGAGCAGAAACTCCTCGGCGCGCTCGTCGGCGAGAGTGACGGGGCTGGCGTCGCGCTTGAGCCGCGCGTCGATCCGCGGAGATTCGTAGATGTGCATGACGATGGCGCCGGCGTCGTGCACCAGATCGGCGAGGGCAGTGGAAAGAGCGTCGGCCTCGGTCATCTTTTCTCCGGCAGTTTCGATCGCGGCGGAATATCGCCGGCGAGTCCGCGAAGGCCGCCGCCGGTTCGGAAAATTAGCGCTTTCTTGACCACATGTGAGGCACGACTGGGGCCGCGCTTTTCAAGCCGGCGCGTCGCGGTTACGTTCGAACCACCCCTCGTTCAGTGATTCGCGTCGCGCAATCTTTCTCGTCGAGCCGGCTGGTCGACGCAAACGTCCCCTGCCGCGCGGCCCGCGGCGCATCGGAAGGCACCATGACGAACTTTTCGCTCGACCCCCTCGATCTCGCGGCGCTCCTGTCGTCCCGCGTCTGCCATGACGTGATTTCGCCCGTCGGCGCCATTGTCAACGGCCTCGAAGTGCTCGAGGAAGAGAAAGACGCCGAGATGCGCGGCCACGCGCTCGCGCTGATCAAGTCGAGCGCCTCGGAAGCCTCGGCTCGCCTGCAGTTCTGCCGCCTCGCCTTCGGCGCCGCCGGCTCCAAGGGCGCGTCGATCGACACCGGCGACGCGGAGCTGGTCGTGCGCCAGCTCCTCGCCGACGAACGCACCACGATCCAGTGGAACGTGCCGCGCGTGCTGCTGGGCAAGAATCGCGTCAAGCTGCTGCTGAACCTCTGCCTGATGGCCGATGCCGCCATCGCCCGCGGCGGGGTGATCACCGTTTCCGCCGGCGGCGACGACGCCAATCCGACCTACACGGTCGAAGCCAAGGGCCACAACGCTCGCCTCAACGCCGCCTTGCCGGCGCTGCTGGCCGGGGAGCCGGAAGATGGCGCCATCGACGCGCGCGCGATCCAGCCGTTCTACGCCGGCATGGTGGCCCGCGAATGCGGCCTTGCCGTCACGGCCACGCTGGAAGGCGATACGCTGACCCTCGCCGCCGCCGCGGCGCAGGCCGAAGCGGAAGTCGAAGAGCCGCAAAGCGCGGTGGCGTAATACTTCCGGGAAGCCCCGAGCCTCCTCCCTCTCCCTCCATCGGGCGTCTCTCGACGGGCTTGGGCGGGGGAGGGCCGGGGAGGGGGCAGCGCCCCCGCCATCACGCCATTTCGGCGTAAACGGCGTCGATGTTTGCGCCGCGGTTTCGCGCTCTGGCGACGACCACACGCACATCCTTCGCCACGCTCAGCGCCAGCGCCTGCAGGCGCTGAGCCTCGGCTTCGCTCTCCACGAAGACGAAACCGGTCGGCCCCCAGCTCGTCTGCCCCTGTCCCACAGCGCCCGCCGTAATCAGCCGCTCCGCCGCGGCCTCGACGCGCGCGCTGGTGAAGCGCCGGCCGCCCTGCGCCGGGGCGAAATAATCGCCGACGATTTCCTGAATGCGGCCGATGGCGGCGCCGAAGGCCGGCAGATCGCGCTCCGCCAGCGCGGGCAACGCCTGCATCAAGACGCGGCGCGACAGTTCTCCGCAGGCCGCCTCGCCGAGCGCCGGCAAGGCCGCGAACGCCTCCTTCTCGTCGGCGCCATGCAGGCCGGCGCCGTCGTCGCAAATGAGCAGAATCCGCCAGTCTTCGGGAAAGGTCGCCCGCGCGATCACTGGCGGCGTGCGGGTGTGCGCGCCGCGGCCGCCGTCGACGACGACACCGCCCGTCTCGAACAGTCCGGCGCCCAGACCCGAGCGGGCGCCCCGCTCCATCAGCGCGGCGTCGCCGACAGGGTCGTTCGGCAAATCGGCAAGGCGGCGCACTGCGCTGGCGACGGCCAGCGCCAGCTGCGTGCCGGAGCCGAGTCCGGCATGGGCGGGAATGGCCTCGTGGACGACGAGATGGACGCGCCGCCCGGGCGCCAACGCTTCGAGCGCCTTGTCCAGCAGTTTTTCAGCCCGCGCCTGTTCGGCGCCCTCGACCCGCGTCGACGCCGCCGGTGAGAGGGTGAGGCGCGTCGCGGGATTTTCGAGCGAGAGGCCGATGCCGCCGAACCTGCGGCCCAGCCCGCCGTTCATGTCGAGAAATCCGAGATGCAGCCGCGCCGTCGCGGCGACGCTTACCCGCATCGCGCCGAGTCTCCCATTTCGCGAAGAGATTTTTCGCGTTTGCGCCCTATGTCTCTCGCAGTTGCGAGTAACGCGCCCCGCGCAGCATGGCAAGCGCGGGCGACCGGGGGAAAGAATGTCCAAGCAGGAACAGGCGCTGAATGCAGCGCAGATCGACGAAAAACTCGTGAGCCTGCCGCACTGGCGGTTCGAGAACGGCTGGCTGCGCCGCCGCTACAAGACCCACAGCTGGAAAGGCACGCTGATGGTGGTGAACACCGTCGGCCATCTGGCCGAAGCCGCCTGGCACCATCCCGACATCGCCGCCTCCTACGCCTTTGTCGAGGTGAAGCTGATGACCCATACGGCCCAGGGCATCACCGACAAGGATTTCGAACTCGCCCACAAGATCGAGGAGGTCGTGTGCTGGCGGCCGGGGCAGGACGGCGGCGCGCTGGAGGGCACGCCGGAGGGCGATCAGAGGTTTGCGTATATCAAATATGATCGGTGATTTTCGGGCAGGGTCACATGATCACCGCCGCTGCGCGTTTTCACGCCAGCGGGACGAGGGGTCCGGGGCGCCGCGGCTCCGTTTCGGCCGCAGCAATAGGAAAAGAATCGTCGGAACGCACGAAGCCCCGGACGACAGTTTCATCGCCAACCGCCTGCGGGCGCGGAGATGGACGGTTGGGTCCATACCTTCCCTGCGCGCGCCTCGCACTGTTGCGACCGGGGCTATGGTCCGGCGCATTCGGAGCCCCGATCAGCGGCGCGACACCGGCTGAGTGACGCGAGTGGGTCAAACTGCGCCTGCCGCCGTCCCCCCACCCGCGCCGCCCGACCCGGTGCGACGCCCCTTGCCATCGGCGGGGGTGAGGGGGATATAGGAATATTTTCAGGAGAGAGTCAAGGGGGTGAGAGAAGGCTCGATCACGGCATAGCAATCGAACGTTTTTGAGACGCCCGCCAAGGAGGCCTCAGCGGCGACGCTATAGGCCTATTTTCGTGTCTCAAAACTGGTCTTGAAACCTCCGTCTCATTCTGCCAGCCTCTCGACGGGTAATGAGACTAAACCAAACCATGCGCATCGGCTCCGCCAGAGCATCGACCCTCGATCAAAATCCCGAACTCCAGCTCGAAAAGCTGCGCGAGGCGGGGTGCGAGCGCATCGTCGTAGAAAAGGCCTCCGGCGCACGCGCCGACAGGCCGGAACTGACGCGCCTTCTGCGCGACATGCTGCGCGAGGGCGACACGCTCGTTATCTGGAAACTCGACAGGTTGGCGCGGTCGCTGAAGCAGCTTATCGAACCCGCCGAAAACCTGAAGGGCAGGGGCATTGGCCTCGTCTCGCTGACGGATGCAATCGACACGTCCTCGTCGGGCGGAGTGGTGGTCTCTCACCTGCTCGGCGCAATCGCTGAATTCGAACGCGCCTTGATCCGCGAACGCACTGCCGCCGGACTCGCCGAAGCCAAGCGCAGAGGCAAGACAGGCGGGCGGCCTCATCGCATGACGGAAAAGGACACGGCGGCGGCGAAAGCCCTGCTCGCCGACGACTTTCTTACGTCAAAAGAGGTCGCGGCACGCTTCGGAGTTTCGAAAGCCACGCTGTATCGATATATCAGCTGAATGCTGAAAACTTACTCTCAAGGATAACTCAGATGATCGAAGATCACTCTATTTGGGGCCTGATCGGTGGAATAATTGGCTCAGCAGCTACGTTTTTAGCAAAATCTGTATGGGACAATGCAATACAACGCGAAAAAGAAATTAGTTTAGCGATTTGGAAAATAAAAGCTGACGAGATGGAAAAGAGATTGTCCACTTTTTACTGGCCTCTTTACATGTGTCTGCAACGAGATGACCTTATGTGGAAGAAGGTATTCTCTGATCTCCGAATGCGCTCGGACGCTCCAAAAGCATGGGTTAAAAATCTGTCAGAAGAAGATCGCAAAAATCTATCAAGCGAACTTGAAAATAACGTATTAATACCAAACCATAAGGATGCTGTAGATATTATAAGATCAAAAATGTACATCTCTGCCGTAACACCTGAATTGGCAAGGCTGTTATTCGCCTATGTTCGGCATGTTGACGGATACATTGCGCTCCGATCGGCCGGCATAAAAGGAATTGATCCAATCGATATTGAAGAAAAATATCCTGAAGGCCTATCGGCGGCAGTCAAGGCGCGCCTCGATGACTTCCAAGCGGCGTACGAGAAATTATTGCGGGAGAAAGAACTCATATAAATACTCTTTGTCGTCCACGTCCGCCTCCTGCGTCGCTTATGATAGCCGCAACGATTTACGTCTTTTAATGTGCGCGCATAGGTAATTAATTCCGCCTTTTTATATTGTAGTTTCAACATACACAGCGTGTTGCAAATTTCTAGCTTTTGCAATTCAGCTTATATAAAAAGCGAACTGCTTAGGGGAGGCAAATCGCTCGTGTGCACATTTTGAAGGAAACCACCAATGATCCGGCGGGTGATTGGCAGCTATGGTTTCAATGGTGCCGGTATGAACTCGATGACGGCACTCAATACGGCTACCGATTCATCTGGCGATGGCCCGACAGCGCACTGCAAGTGGCGCACGGACAAGCCCGAATTCCAAGCCTCGCAGCGGCGAAGGTTTTGATGGAAAAGGCGACGGCGGAAGGATGGGGCGACCGCGACGGTGAGGCGATAAAAGACGCAGCGAAGTCATATTCGGAATTAGGGTTTCGCAACGGTCTGAGACGTCCCTTGGCGACGTCGTCGGGCAGGGAGAAGTCATAGCATCGGGCCGCTTTGCATGTCGGCGATCCCGCTCCTCTGGCCTCTTTTTGCTCCGCCTCGCCGACCGGAGCTCCATCGTTGACAAAGCGAGATCGTCTTACGATACTGAGACATTATGGTCATGCAATGAAAGGATTTTTCTATGAGATCCAAAATCGTCGCATCCACAGTCGCGGTCGCAATCGCGATCGTTGGCCTCTCGGTGTTTGCCAGCTCTCCGGCTTCCGCAAGGCATGCATTGAAGTTCAATAAAAAGTCGGCAATCAATGTCTGTCAGCGCGCCTGTCAACGCGGGGGAAGCAAAGCCTTGTGTTGCACTTGTGCGGGGGGCGATTGGACTGGAAAGTTCTGCATCTAAAGAGAAAACGCCCCGCCGTTGGATCACAGCGCGGGGCGTCGTTGACTTGAGGCAAAGAAATTCACTGCCTTGCTCAAGAAGTTAGGCGAGACAAGGCTGCGAGTGCGTTGGTCAAGAATCTGGGAAGCGATCATAGGTGGTGGCAGTCGCATAATCTTCCAATATGAAACCCGCGAAGCCCGCCCCTCCGGCGGGCTTTTCGATTTCGGCTCGTCTCTCAAAAGGGAGAGATTTTTCGAGCGAAATCCGCGATGCGAATGTCTTGATTTTTGCAATCACCCCTCACAACACCTTCCCCGGATTCAATATCCCCCGCGGATCCAGCGCCCTCTTCACCGCGCGCATCGCGTCCAGCGCCACCGGGTCCTTCACCTCCCGCAACAAATCCCGCTTCAGCGTTCCGATGCCGTGCTCGGCGGAGATGGAGCCCCCGAAGCGCGCGACGACGCCATGCACCAGAGTGTTCACTTCGTCCCAGCGCGCCAGAAACGCCGCTGCATCGGCGCCTTCGGGCTGCGAGACATTGTAGTGGATGTTGCCGTCGCCCATGTGGCCGAAGGGCACGGGGCGCGCGCCGGGGATCGCTGCGCCGACCAGCGCGTCGGCCTCCTCCAGGAAATCCGGGATGCGGTCGATCGGCACGGAGATGTCGTGCTTGATCGAGCCGCCCTCGCGCGCCTGCGTCTGCGGGATCAGTTCGCGCAGACGCCAAAGCGCCGCGCGTTGCTCCAGCGTTTGCGCCAGCACTGCGTCGTCGATGACGCCCTGCGCCTGCGCCTGCGCATGTGCGACCAACGCCGTCACGCGCTCGTCGATCTCCTCGCCGCCGAAGGCCGCGCATTCGACCAGCGCATACCAGCGGCTCGGCTGCGCCAGAGGATCGCGGGCGCCGTGATGTTTCATCACGAAATCCAGCGCGATGCGCGGGATCAGTTCGAACGCCTGCAAAGCGGCGCCCATGCCGCGGATCAGCGTCAGCAGCGCCAGCGCCGCCTGCGGCGAGGGCAGGCCGGCGAGCAGCGTCGCGCGGCCGGAGGGCTGCGGAAACAGTTTCAGCGTCGCGGCGGTGACCACGCCCAGCGTGCCCTCGGCGCCCATGAACAGTTCGGACAGATGATAGCCGGTGTTGTCCTTGCGGAGTTTGGTGAGCCCGTTCATCACCCGCCCGTCGGCGAGCACGACCTCCAGCCCCAGCGCCAGCGCCCGCGCAGAGCCATAGGCGACGACATGCACGCCGCCGGCATTGGTGGAGAGCGCGCCGCCGATGGTGCATGAGCCTTCCGAGGCCATGGACAGCGGAAAGTAACGGCCGGCATCCTCCGCCGCTTGGTGGGCGCGCGCCAGCGTCACGCCGGCTTCCAAGGTCATGGCGTCGCTCGTCGCATCGACATCGCGGATGCGGTCGAGGCGCAGCAGCGACAGCACGACCTCTCTGCCGCTGGCGTCGGGAATCTGGCCGCCGACGAGGCCGGTGCGACCGCCCTGCGGGACGACGCCGATGTCCCGTAAGTTACAGAGGGCGAGGAGGGCCGCAACCTCCTGCGTCGAGGCGGGGCGCAGGACGCAGAGCGGGCGGCCGGTGAACTTGCCGCGCGGCTCGGTGACGAAGGGGACGACGTCTTCGGGCGCCGTCAGCACATGGCGGGCGCCGACGACGGCGGCGAAGGCTTCGAGCGCGTCCTGCGGCGGAACTTGCGTCATGCGACCTCCCGCGTGACGGATCTCAACGTTTGGCCGGCGCCGCCGGTTCGCGTCCCATGGCCAGGAATTTCTCGGCGCGGGCGTCGCGCAATTGCTCGCGCGACATGTTGGCCATGGCCGCGAGCTCCCGCTCGACCGCCGCGCCGACGGCGGTGATCGCCGCCTTCGGGTCGCGATGGGCGCCGCCCGCCGGCTCCGAGATGATGACATCGACAATGCCGAACTTCAGCAGGTCCTGCGCGGTGATCTTCATGCTGGTGGCGGCGTCCTGCGCCCGCGCCGCGTCGCGCCACAGGATAGAGGCGGAGGCTTCGGGCGAGGCGACGGTGTAGACGGCGTGCTCCAGCATCAGCACCTTGTTGGCGGCGGCGATGGCGATGGCGCCGCCCGAGCCGCCTTCGCCGACCACCACCGCGACATTGGGCACGCCCAGCGCGAGGCCGGCGTCGGTGGAGCGGGCGATCGCCTCGGCCTGACCGCGCTCCTCGGCGTCGATGCCGGGAAAGGCGCCAGCGGTGTCGACCAGCGAGATCACCGGAATGCCGAAGCGGTCGGCCATGTTCATCAGCCGCACGGCCTTGCGGTAGCCCTCCGGCCGCGCCATGCCGAAATTGTGTTTGAGCCGGCTCTGGGTGTCGGAGCCCTTCTCCTGTCCGATCACGCAGACCGGTTCACCCCGGAACCGCCCGAAGCCGCCGACGATGGCGAAATCCTCGCCGAACAGCCGGTCACCGGCCAGCGGCGTGAATTCGTCGACGAGATGGGCGATGTAATCGTGGAAATGCGGCCGCTGCGGATGGCGCGCCACCTGAATCTTCTGCCAGGGCGTGAGCGCGGCGTAGAGATCGGCCAGCGCCTTTGCGGCCTTGGCCTCGAGCTTCGAAAGCTCCTCGGCGATCGAGACCTCGCCGGTTTCCGCCAGCGCGCGCAGCTCCTCGACCTTGGTTTCGAGTTCGGCGACCGGCTTTTCGAAGTCGAGGTAAGAGCGCATGAGGTGTGACATCGTCCCGTGAGGCCGGCGCAGCCGCGGGCCGCCAGCGAGAAAGCGCCGGATAACTGGCCGCTTCGGGGCGGGAAGTCAAGGAAGGTGAGCGATGGCGCTCAGGCGGCCGGCGCCGGCGTTCGCGGCGGACGCGCGGGGCCGAGGTCGACCTCGATGACCTCGCCCTCGATGCGCAGCGCATAGGGATGCAGGGCGTTGCGCACGGCGTGGGTGACGCATTTGCCGTTCGCCGCGTCGAAGCCCCAGTTGTGTTGCGGGCACAGGACGGTCTGTCCGTTCCAGACCGCATCGGTCATGGGCATGTCGGCATGCGGACAGCGGCCGCGGTAAGCTTTCAACTCGCCGCCCGTCGGCCAGAGCAGCAGCACGCTCTTCTTGCCGGCCTGAAACAGGCCCATGCCGCCTTCGCGCACGGCGTCCGCATTGCAAATGAAAGTGTAGGTCATGCGCTGCTCCCGGAATCGCTGTCGCGATCACGGGAGCAATTGTCGGACCAGAGCAATGTGGACCGCGCGCCTGCGGCGCGCAATGCGAGCCGAAGGCTCGCGGTCCAGTCGCTTACTTGGCGCGGCGGCGGCGTTGCTGGCCGAGGCCCATCTGCTTGGCGAGATTGGAGCGGGCGGCGGCGTAATTGGGCGCCACCATCGGATAATCGGCCGGCAGGCCCCATTTCTCGCGGTATTCTTCCGGCGACAGGCCGTATTGCGTGCGCAGATGGCGTTTCAGCGACTTGAACTTCTTGCCGTCCTCGAGGCAGACGATGAAGTCGTTGGTGACGGATTTCTTCACCGCCACGGCGGGTTTGGGCGCCTCCACCGGCGCCGGCGCGGCGACCGAGCCGACGCGCAGCAACGCGTTGTACACATCGTTGATCAGGGCGGGCAAATCCGTCGCTGGCACGGAATTGTTGCTGACATAAGCCGAAACGATTTCGGCGGCCAGTTCGATGTTGTTGTCTGCGGACATTGTGTCGACCATAGCCTTCCCTGCCGCGCAACAACGCCTCGGCGTGTCCTGCGGCCCTCCCCGGAAAAAGCGCGGCGCGCGGCCGCGAGATGGTCGTCGCCGTCGAATCGCCTTGCGATGAAGACTTGCTTACAGCAAAGTTTTTCAGCGAGCAATAAGTAGAGCATGCGAAAACACGGCTTTCGCACAGCAATCATTTGCAACGGATGTATCGCGAAAAGCCCCGAGCCAAGCATATGCCGGAGATTTTGCGCAATAATCGCCGGCATTCGGCGATTTGCTTCGAATTTCCTGCGAAAGAAGGCTTGCGGAGTTGGCGCGCGCGGGCGAACATGACGAAAATGCGAAAGGGGTAGAACATGAGCGAGATGGAGTCCGCCGATCCCGATCGATTTCCCCGCGCGCTGCGGCTGGTGACCGCAAGCGCGCCGGGCCCGCAGGGCGCCGAGGCGCCGCGGCGCGACACCGACGCGCCGGTATCCTTCCACCGGCTCGAACTGCAGGCAATCTTCCAGCTTTACGGGACAAGGGTGGCGGCTGGAGAATGGCGCGACTACGCCCTCGATTTCACGCCGACCCGGGCCGTGTTCTCGATCTTTCGCCGCGCCAGCGAATATCCGCTCTACCGCATCGAAAAAATCCCCGAACTCGCGCGCCGTCAGGGCATGTATGCGGTGGTCGCGACCGGCGGGCTGATCTTGCGACGTGGCAACGACCTGCCGCGGGTGCTGCGCGTGCTGGAGAAGAGTTTGCGCGTGGTGCGGTGAACGGGAGATCCACAGGGTATTGTTTCGACTTCAGCTCAAAAGGCTTCGGTGCGCGGAAAGGATGTCGTCGTCATTGCGGCAGAAGAACTGAAGCTTCTGCTCAAGGAACCCGTTCGGCTTCCGCTCGTCGATTTTGTCGAAAGACCGAATGTCGAGGGGCCGGATCTGACGCGGAACGCCGATCATGGGCGGGATCTCATCTCGAGATCGGCTGGCTGATCGACACCAATGTGCTCGCCGGGATCGACGCCGCGTGAGCAGAGGTCGAGACGGGGCGCCGGGTTCGACGCCCCGCGACCATCACGACACGCCGAGCTTCTTCTGCAGATTCGTCGATGACGTCGTGTATTGGAACAGCAGTTTCTTCTCGGGGTAGATGTAGCGATGCGCCTTTTGCGCCGCCAACGCGCCCTCGTGGAAGCCCGAGAGGATGAGCTTGAGCTTGCCCGGATAGCTGTTGATGTCGCCGACCGCGAAAATGCCGGGGTGGCTGGTCTCGAATTTCCCGGTGTCGACCGGCACGAGATTTTCGTGGAGGTTGAGGCCCCATTCGGCGACCGGGCCGAGTTTCATGGTGAGGCCGAAGAAGGGCATCATCCGCTCGCAGGGCAGGGCGAGGCTTTCGCCGTCGTTGCCCTTGAGGGTGACGGCGGACAATTCACCATCGGCGCCTTCTGCATGGGTGATCTGACCGAGCTTCAGGGTCACCTTGCCGGCCGCGACCAGGTCCTGCATGGCCTTGACCGAATGTGGCGCGGCGCGGAATTCGGCGCGGCGATGCACGAGAGTGAGGCTTTTGGCGACGGGCTGGAGATTGAGCGTCCAGTCGAGGGCGCTGTCGCCGCCGCCGACGATGACCACGTTCTTGTCGCGGAAGTCTTCCATGCGGCGGACGGCGTAAAAGACCGACTTGCCCTCATAGGCCTCGATGCCGGGGATCGGCGGCTTCTTGGGCTGGAACGAACCGCCGCCGGCGGCGACGATCACCACTTTCGCGTTAAATACCTTGCCGGCGTCGGTCGTCACCTTGAACGACGGCTTTTCCGGCGTGCCGGTCGATTCCAGCGTCTGGACCATTTCATTGAAATGGAAGGTCGGGTGAAACGGCTCGATCTGTTTGAGCAGATTGTCGGTCAGCTCCTGGCCGGTGACCACCGGCAGGCCGGGAATGTCGTAGATCGGCTTTTCCGGATAAAGCTCGGAGCACTGGCCGCCGGCGCGCGGCAGAATGTCGATGAGATGCGACCGGATGTCGAGCAGGCCGAGTTCGAACACGGCGAACAGCCCCGCCGGGCCGGCGCCGACGATGACGACATCGGTTTCGATCGTTTCACTCATGGATGGTTTCCTCCGCCGCCGCGCGGCCGTGGAGCGGTCCCTGCGGCCGCGCAATGCGCCGGCGCCGGCGCTGTGTGATGCAATGGACGCGGGTCTTCTTCACAAAAAAAGCCACCGCGACGGCGCCGCGCGTGCGGCGGCGCCGGCACTGTCTAGCGGATTTGCGCGCCGACGCAACTCGCTTTCGCCGGCGCAGGGCCTTCGATCGATGTGAAAAAACGCCGCGGGTCTCAGCCCTGCTGGGCCGGGGTGACCAGAACGACGCCGTCGAGTTCGGGCTTGAGCGTGATCTGGCAGCACAGGCGCGAATTGGGCTTCACGTCGAAGGCGAAGTCCAGCATGTCCTCTTCCATCTGCGAGGGCTTGCCGACCTTCTCCTCCCAGGCCGCGTCGACATAGACGTGGCAGGTGGCGCAGGCGCAGGCGCCGCCACATTCCGCAGCGATTTCAGGGATGTCGTTGCGGCGGGCGGTTTCCATCGCGGTCGAGCCGACCTCGCCCTCGACAGTGCGCCCCTGACCGTGGGAATCGACATAGGTGACCTTGATCTTGGTCGGCGCGCCGCCGCCCGGTTCCGCGCCATAGCGGGTCACGGTGTCGTCAAAGCTGAACTTCATCATAGCGCGTCTTTTCCCCGGCGATGGTCGGTGCGGCGGTGTCTTTGCGCGAGAGGCGCGGCGCGCGCGCCAAACGGATTCGCTGGTTCAGTTATCATCCGACCAGAGACCGCGCTAGCCCTGCTTGCGCGGTATCACGCAAATTCCTTCGGGGAACGAACGAGAGCCGCAAATTGTCGTTGCGCGTCAAGCAATGTGCGCGCGCAATCGCGCCCCCCTCCCGCGCGCCGTCACGGCAGGGGAGCATTGCTGGCCATTGACCTCTTGCGCCGTCAGGCCGACATGCCGCTGCGCTTGTTGGCCGAGCCGTGCGAGGCGTGTCCGCCCTTCCGGCCGGCTTCCGAAGCCAGCGTATGATCGCGCGAGAAGCTGCGTTTGGCCGGATTGACGCTCTGCCCGCCCTTGCGGCCGGCCTTGGCGGCAAGTTCCGGATTCTGCGAGAAGCTGCGCTTTTCGTCTGGCACGCTCTGCCCGCCCTTGCGCGCGATTTCGCGCTGCTTGGCCGGATCCATAGAGGCAAAGCCGCGGCTCGACTTTTTGTTCTCCTGCATCGGATTTTCTCTCTGGTGCTGTCCGCCCCGACGCCCGTGAAGATTCTAACGCGCCAACCCGCGCAAAGTTGCGGTTGCGCCGACAACAATGACGCTCCTTTGCGCCACAAAAACGAAAAGCCCGGCCAATCGGCCGGGCTTTCAATGGCTTGACGCCGTCGATGAAAAATTTTCAGTACCGGGCGAAGACCGGCGCGGCGAGGTCGATCTTGTAGCCGACGCCGGCCCGCACCGAATGATCGGTGACGCGGGCATCGGCGCCGCCGATCGCCCCGGCGGGGCGCAGGCTGGCCGTGCCGAAATCGGAATAGCGATATTCCGCGCGGCCGAACCAGTTGCCGGTGATCGCCATTTCGGCGCCGCCGCCGACCGTCCAGCCGGCTTTCGCCGTGCTCGCGCGGCCCTGGCCGGGGGTCAGCGTCGCGGGGCCGTTGGAATAGGACACGTCGGCGACCGCGAGGCCGCCTGTCGCATAGACATGCGCCTTGTCGACGGCGAGGCCGATGCGCCCGCGCGCCGAGCCGCGGACATCCTGCCCGACATGCGCGCCCAGCGGGCCGCGGCCGGAGACGCCCGAGCCTTCAATGTCGCCTTCGACGCCGACCACGACCTTGTCGATCTGGCGCTGATAGCCGGCGAAACCGCCGCCGACCACGCCGCTCGGGCTCACCGACTGGCCGACCGGCAGCAGACCGCCGACATGCCGGAGATCGGCCTTCTGCCAGGCGTGGCCGATCTGCAGACCGGCATAGGCGCCGCTCCAGCCGGCCGGCGCCGGCGGCGGGACATAGGCGATGGCGGGGGCCTTCTTGCGCGACGGCAGATCGGCCGCCATCACGGATCCAGCCATGGCGTAAAGCGCCACGGCGGCGACGAAAATTTCACGGAACATACGCTTGCACTCCTACGCGGCGGCGCCGCAGCGCGCGAGCCCCGGGGACACGGGCTGCGCAGGGCGCCTTGGATACTGGACGACGGAGAGCGGCGAATGCGGCGCCGCAACAGTCGAACGGACGGCATTCATAGTTTTTGACCTTTAACAAATCGTATTCGTTGAAAATGCGTGACGATCCCGCAATGGGGCACGGCGCGCCGCCGCGATGTTGCAACGCAATATCGCTCATGCGCCGCGGAAAGCGGTTGGCGCATCGCGCCGGGCCATTTAAGAAGACCCATCTTCTGCGGCGCTTCGCTCGCCGTCCTTCCCTCCGCATCGCGCCGCCCGCTTCGGGCGCACGTCGCATCACATCGCGGGCCGCGCCCGCGTTTCCCGAAGGTCGATCCGTTGCCCAATTCGGTCATTCTCGGCACAGGCTCCTACGCGCCGGAACGCATTCTCACCAACGCGGACCTCGAAAAGATGGTGGCCACCAACGGCGCGTGGATCGTCAGCCGCACCGGCATCGAGGAGCGGCGCATCGCTGCGCCGCAGGAGGCGACCTCCGATCTTGCCGCCGCCGCCGCCCGCCATGCGCTGGACATGGCCGGGGTCGCCGCCGAGGCGGTCGGCATGATCATCGTCGCGACGGTGACGCCGGACACACAGACGCCGGCCTGCGCCGCCCATGTGCAGGCGAAGATCGGCGCGACCAACGCCTTCTGTTTCGACGTGTCCGCCGCCTGCGCGGGATCGCTCTACGGCCTTTCCATCGCTGACCAGTTCATCAAGAGCGGCATGGTCCGCTACGCCCTGGTGATCGGAGCCGAGACCCTCAGCCGCGTCGTCGACTGGACCAACCGCGAGACCTGCGTGCTGTTCGGCGACGCCGCCGGCGCCGTCCTGCTCGGCGCGACCGAAGACAAGGACCGCGGCCTGCTCGCCGCGAAATTGCGCACCGACGGCTCGTCGACGGAGATCCTCGGCATTTTCGGCGGCGGCAGCCGGGCGCCGGTCGATGCGCAGATGCTGGAGACTCGAGGCAACAAGATCAAAATGCGCGGCCGCGAAGTCTACAAGATCGCCACGCGCGCGCTGCCCGACATCATGCGCGAGACGCTCGAACTCGCGGGCCTTCGGCCGCAGGACGTGACGCATGTCGCGGCGCATCAGGCCAATCTGCGCATCATCGAATCGGCGATGGAGTCGCTCGGCGTGCCGATGGAGAAATGCTGGATCAACATTGCCCGCTACGGCAACACCTCCAGCGCCTCCATGCCGATCACCCTCGACGAAGCCAACCGCGCCGGGCGGCTGAAGAGCGGCGACGTGATCGCCATGATGGCGATCGGCGCCGGCATGACCTGGGGCGGCGCCGTGCTGCGGTGGTGAGCGTCACGCCCCCCGGGTATGGTTGAAACACCCGGGGAGTTGCTGCGGCGCGACGGCCGCCGATCAATTGGGTCATGGATCCGAACTTCGTGTCCTATCCGCCGCAGACGGTATCGAGTTCGTTCCAGATCGTTCAGGGAATGAATCCATCGCAATGCGCCGCGATCAAGACGCGCGGCTGTTTGATGGTGACGCTCGACGCGCAATATCTGACGCCGTCGATCCGACGCGACGCCCGCGAGCCGTGCTACGGTTACATCGCCAGCACATCGAGCCCGTCGGCCTCCTTTGTCGCGACATCGTCGGCGGACATCGACCGGGCGGCGGGCAACATGTTCATGGATGCAATTGCGTTGCAGCTGACGCGGTGAGAGACGGGGACGTGACGACGCGGCCCGCATGGGCCGCGCGCCGTCACGTCGCTGTCAGCACACCAGAGCGACGCCGAATTTCGCGCTGTCGAACTTCGCCAGCTTCCCGGCGATCTCCGCCAGTTCCTTCGATTGGCGCAGAAACGCCTCGCCGCATTCCTGGGCGAATCGGGTCTGCAGCTCCACGGCTTCTCCGACACTGGTGACGCCGCTCAGATCCTTCGCGAAATGCATGAAGGCCGACACATTGTCGTTCCACACGTCGAAGGTCTTCAGCGGCAGCGCCAGCGGATCGAAGGCGGCCCCTTCAGTGGTCGCGCCGCCGGCGGCGACGGACACGACGATGGCGACCGGAGCCGGCGCGTCACTGCCGGCCGGCGCCGGCGTGGCGGCGACGATCTCGGCGTCGGCGATCTCGGCCCATGTCTCGACCGGGGGCTCGATCACGGGGCTTACGCTCACCGCCGCCGCTTCCACGGCGGGCGCCGAGGGCTGCGCCGGAGCAACGGACGCCGGCTTTTGCGGCAGGCGCTTCACGGGCTTGTGATTGGACGCCATGATCGGGCTCCTCGGTTTGGTTTGAGGTCAGGCTTTCGGGATCGCCGCCTTCTGGATCGCGGCGCCGAGTTCCTTGGTCTGTTCCTGGATCACGCCGAGCTGGCTCTTCACATATTCGGCCTGCAGCGTGAGCACTTCCTGCGGATCCTTGGCCTGCACCAGCTTCTGGGCGAGATCGAAGGCGGCCTTCACATTGGTTTCAGCGAAGCTGAGCGCCTTGACGCCGACATCCTTGGCGCCGGCGTTGAACGGCGTCGCTTTTTCGTCGACCGATTCGATGGCCTTTTGCGCCGCGCCGGTGAAACCTTCGAACGCCTTGCGCGCCTGATCGACGCTCTTTTCGGCGAAATCACGGATTTCATTCGGGATCTGATAATTCGGAACAGTCATTTTGCATGCCTTTTTCTTGTGCGCGCCGCGTCACATTGAGACAATGCCAAGAAAAATGCTGCGGCGCAACAAAAATTGTGCGCAGCACCCAGTCTCGGCGGTCCACCCGCCCCATATTCATCATGAATACGGAAAATGCGTGATAACCGCCGCGCGCGCATGGACCGCGCCGACGCGGCCTATTAAGTTTGCGTTAACGGCCATCGGCCGGCAGGCAAGGGGACGCGAGCAGGCGCAATGAAGGATCTGGGGCCCGAGAGCGAGCGATCGGCGGCCGCCCGCATGGCGGACGACCCGGTGTTTGCTGCGCTTGACGCCTCCGGGGCGCCCATTCTGGCGGCGGCGGGCGCGCCGCTGCGCATCGTCTGCGCCAATGCCGCCGCGAAGGCCCTGTTCGGGGCCGAACCCGGCCTTCTCCTCGAAGACGCCTTGCAGGGCAATGGCCCGCGTCTGTCGGCGCTGGCCGAGGCGACCGGCAAGAGCGGCGGCGTGCGGCTGGAGCGGCTGGCCTTCGACCAGCCGGGGAATTCCGCGCCGCAATTGGGCACAGTGATGTGCCGGCGCTTCGACTGGGGCGGGCGCAAGCTGTTCGGCCTCGTCGCGCTGGGCCTGCGCGCGCAGGCGGCGCCGCGCGCCGCCGAGAAGCCGACGCCGGTCGCCGCGGCGCCCGAGGCTCCTCGACCCGGCGCATGGGCGTCTGTCGATCCCGAGGCGACCCGCGCCTTGCGGGCGACGCTGCTCGCCCGGCACGCGGCCGCCCATGGCGCGCATCCGCGCTTCCTGTGGAAGACCGACGCCGACGGCCGTTTCGCCTCGGTGACGCGGGTGCTGGCCGAGATTGTCGGCGCAGCCAATGCCGACATCGTCGGCGCCGGCGTCGAAGAGACCGTGGCCCGGCTCGGCCTCGCCCCGCAGTTTCAGGACTCTCTGCGCGGCGGCCGTTCCTGGAGCGGCGTCGAGACACACTGGCCGCTGGAGCGCCCCGGCGACGTCATTCCGGTGACGCTCGGCGCCATGCCGGCCTATGACGCCGATCGGCGCTTCACCGGCTATCTCGGCTATGGCGTGCTGCGCCTCGGCGAAGCCGTGTCGCGCGCCGCAGCGCCGGCCGAGGCGACCGCAAAGGCCACATCGCCGGCCCCCGGCGCGCCCACCGCCGAACCGTCGGATCTGGTCGAGACGGCCCCCGACTGGGCCGAAAATGTCGTGCCGTTGCGCCCGCGCGCGCCCGCCGCCGAAATCCCGGCTGCGCCATCGTCGCCGCCACGTGAATCCGAAGCGCTCAGCGACACCGAACGCGACGCCTTCGACGAGATCGCCCGCGCGCTCGCTGCGCCATCGACGGAGCCGCCTGGCGCCCGCGACCTGCTGGCGCGAGTCGAACGCGAGGTCGAGCAGCCCGGCGCGCCGCCGCTGGCCGCAATGCTCGACGCGCTGCCGGCGGCGGTGTTCGTCGCCCGCGGATCGCGCCTCCTCTACGGCAACCGCACGCTGTTCGAATCGCTCGGCTTCGTCGATCTGGACGAAGCCCAGGACGCCGGCCTCGTGACGTTTTGCGACGGCGCGGCTTTCGCCGAAGGCGCCCCCACCGTCGCGCCGACCGGCGACGGCGCCGGCCTGCCGGTCGACGCCCATGCGCAATCCTTCGACTGGAACGGCGCTCCGGCCCGCCTCGTGACCCTGCGCCGGCGCCGCGACAGCGCCCCGGCCGCCGCCGTCGCGGCCGACCCGCGCGCCGCTCTGGCCAACTCTGCCGAGGCGCTGGCGCTGATCACCCCCGACGGCGCCGTCGCCGCGGCGTCCCCGGCCTTTGCAAAGGCCCTCGATGCCGCCCCGCAAGCGCTCGCCGGCCGCGCCTCCGACAACGTCCGCCCTCGCCCGCCGGCCGCCGACAACGATTCGGCCCGGCGCGAGGCCGAACGCGCCAATGCCGCCAAATCCGAATTCCTGTCGCGGCTCAGCCATGAAATCCGCACGCCGCTCTCGGCCATTCTCGGCTTTGCCGAGGTGATGCGCGAGGAGCGCTTCGGGCCGATCGGCTCCGAGCGCTACAAGGAATATCTCGTCGACATGCAGGGCTGCGGCGAGCATCTGCTCAGCCTCGTCAACGATCTGCTCGATCTGACGCGCATCGAATCCGGCCAGACCGAACTGGCCTTCGAAAGCGTCGACATCAACGCGGTGATTTCCGAGAGCGTGGCGATCATGCAGCCGCAGGCCAATCAGGCGCGGATCGTCATGCGCCTCGCTTTGGCGTCGCGGCTGCCGCGCCTGCGCGCCGACGTGCGCTCGCTCAAGCAGATCATGCTCAATCTGCTGTCCAACGCCCTCAAGTTCACGGAGGCCGGCGGACAGGTGATCGTCTCCACCGCGCTGCTGGACACCGGCCATGTCGTGGTGCGCGTGAAGGACACCGGCGTCGGAATGGACGACACGCAAAAGGCGGCGATGATGGAGGCCTTCGGCCCGTCGGCGGCGCGCGGTTGGTCGGGCAAGGGCGCCGGCATCGGCCTGCCGCTGACGAAAGCGCTGGTAGAGGCCCACCACGCCGGCCTGACCATCCAGAGCCGCAAGTCGGAAGGCACGCTGGTGGAAATCGCTTTCCCCCCGCCACAGGAGTTGGCGGCGGAGTGAGGCGTGGGTTTGCCGACGGCCTGCGCCTAAACCGCGACAGGAACGCGCCGCGCCAAGGACAGGCGAACATCGTTCAAATCTCGCTCTGGCCCTTTGCCCCCCGATCATGTAGGCCATGGTAAGACTTTCGGGAACAGCGCATGAGCAACGACGCAGGCGAGGGCACACAGAAGCGGGGCATGTTCGCGCGCCTTTTTGGTCGTGGCGACGCCGCGCCGGCGCCGGCGCCGGCGCCTGTGCAGGAGCCGGAGGCTCCGGCTCCCAGGGTCTCCTGGTGGCGGCGGCTCACCGGCGGGCTCGCTCGCTCCTCGCAGGCCATCACAAAGGGCATCGCCGACGTCCTCACCAAGCGCAAGCTCGACGCCCTCACCCTCGAGGAGCTGGAAGACGTGCTGGTGCGCGCCGATCTCGGGGTGGGCGCGGCCTCGCGCATCACCAAGGCCGTCGGCAAGGCCCGTTACGACCGCGACATCGGCCAGGACGAGGTGCGCGCCATCCTCGCCGCCGAGGTCGAGCGCATCCTCGAGCCGGTGGCGCTGCCCTTCGAACTCGATCCGCAGAAGAAGCCGTTCATCGTACTGGTTGTCGGCGTCAACGGCTCGGGCAAGACCACCACCATCGCCAAGCTGGCTTCCAAATGGACCGGCGAAGGCAAGAAGGTGGTGCTCGCCGCCGGCGACACGTTCCGAGCCGCGGCGGTCGAACAGCTGCGCGTCTGGGGCGCGCGCTTCGGGGCCGAGGTCGTTTCCGGGGCCGAGGGCGCAGACGCCGCCGGCCTCGCCTTCGACGCCATCAAGACGGCGCGTGAAAGCGGCGCCGATGTGCTGCTCATGGACACGGCGGGGCGGCTGCAGAACCGCACCGAGCTGATGGCCGAGCTCGAAAAGATCGTCCGGGTGATGAAGAAGGCCGAGCCCGAGGCGCCGCATGCGACGCTGCTGGTGCTCGACGCCACCGTCGGCCAGAACGCCGTGTCGCAGGTCGAGGTGTTCGGCAAGATCGCCGGCGTCACCGGCCTCGTCATGACCAAACTCGACGGCACGGCGCGCGGCGGCATTCTCGTCGCCATCGCCGAGCAGTTCGGCCTGCCCATCCACTACATCGGCGTCGGCGAAGGCGCCGAGGATCTCGAACCCTTCACGGCGGCGGATTTTGCCAGAGCGATCGCCGGCCTCGACGCCGGCGACGAAGACGAAACAAACCAAGAGGCCACATGAGCGAGGACGCCGCCGACGCTGGCGCAGTCGGCCAGAAGACCCAGAAGAAAAAGAAACTGCATCCGGGACTGAAATTCCTGCTCGAACTCGGGCCGCTCGTCCTGTTCTTTTTCGTCAACCAGAACTACGGGATTTTTGCAGCCACAGCGTCGCTGATGGCCAGCGTTCTCGTCACGCTGGGCGTTTCATGGGCGATCACAAAGCATCTGCCGGCCATGCCGATGGTGACGGCGGCGCTGGTGCTGGTGTTCGGCGGCGCGACGTTGCTGCTGCAGGACGAGACCTTCGTCAAGCTGAAGGTCACGATCCTTTACACCCTGTTCGGTGGCGCGCTGCTCGGCGCCCTGAAGTTCGACAAGCTGCTGCTGCCCATCGTCTTCGACATGGCGATCCACATAGACGACACCGGCTGGCGCAAGCTGACGGTGCGCTGGGGGCTGTTCTTCTTTTTCCTCGCCGGGCTGAATGAAGTCGTCCGCCACGCCGTCTCGACCGACGTGTGGGTGAATTTCAAGGTGTTCGGCATCATGCCGTTGACGGTGATCTTCACCCTCGCGCAATTGCCGCTGATCCTGCGCCACGAGATCAAGCCCGAGGACGAGGACCCGGAAGGGCATTTCTAGGCGGCGACGCATTGCGCGCGCCGGGAGGCGACGGGCATGACATACGACGAATACAACGTGTTCTGCGCCGCATTGCCGGCGACGAGCCATGTGGTCCAGTGGGGCGGATCGCATGTCTGGAAGGTCGGCGAAAAAGTGTTCGCGATCGGCGGGTGGGACGAGGGCGCGCCCCGCATCACCTTCAAGGTCAGCGATATCGCTTTCGAGTTGCTGAAGGAACAGCCCGGTCTGCGGCCGGCGCCTTATCTCGCGTCTCGCGGCCTGAAGTGGATTCAGCATTACGCGCCCCCCGGTCTCCCCGACGAGGCGTTGTGCGACTACATTCGCGAGGCGCATGCGATCGTCGCGAAGGCTCTTCCGCGGAAAAAGCAGCTCGAACTCGGATTGCCCGTTGCGCCCGCCGCCCCCAGGCGCAGCCGGACGAAATGAACTTCGGGGCTTTCCATACCGCGCGCGGGCGCTAGCTGAGACGCTGCGGAGAAAGGATCGTCCCATGACCGGGGTTCTGCTGGTTCTCTTGTATTTCGCCATCGCGGCGCTGGGCGCTTTCATCGTGCTGCAACCCGACCGCTTCGTGGTGAGCCGCTCGGCGGTGATCGACGCGCCGCCGTCGCGGCTATACCCTGAAATCGCCGAGTTGCGCCGCTGGGAGGCCTGGGCGCCTTGGCCTACGCTCGATCCGCTGGCGACATGGACCTATTCGGGCGCCGACACCGGCGTCGGCGCCGTGCAGAACTGGGATGGCCCGAAGATCGGCGCCGGCCGCGTCGAGATCACCGGAACGGTTCAGGATCGGCTGGTCGACATGACTCTGGACGTCATCCGGCCTGTGCAGAACAGCAATGTCGTGAGCCTCGAGCTGATCCCCGAAGACGGCGGGACGCGCACGAAAGTGGTCTGGACCATGACCGGGCGCGTCGATCTGAAAGGCAAGGCCATGAAACTCGTGATGAACCGCGACAAGATGCTCGGCGGGCATTTCGAAATGGGGCTGGAAAAGCTGGGCCGGATCGTGACCGGCGGCGCCTGACCGGCGGCGCCTGATCGGTGACGAGGAGCATGGACCGCGAGCCTTCGGCTCGCGTGCGGCAGCGGGCCGAAGGCCCGTGGTCCAATTAAACTTTCCGGCTCGCACGCGTAGCGGCTTCGTGAGATGCTTCGCGCGATGGTTTCAGTTTCGACACACGCAGCCCTCTCCCTCGCCCGCCGCGCCGGCGCTGCGGCGCTCGACATTCTGTTTCCGCCCTGCTGCCTCTCCTGCCGCCGGGCGGTGGCCGATCATCACGCGCTGTGCCCCGCCTGCTGGTCGGAGATTTCCTTCATCGAGCGGCCCTATTGCGAGCGGCTCGGCACGCCGTTCGAGCGCGACGCCGACCAGCCGGGGCTGATTTCCCTCGAGGCGGCCGCCCATCCGCCGGTGTTTCACCGAGCGCGGGCCGCCGCGCGCTTCGACGGCGCGCGGGCGCGGGGGCTGGTGCATCGCTTCAAATATCACGACCGGCTCGAGTTGGCGGAGCCGCTGGGGCGCTGGATGGCGCGCGCCGGCGCCGAGCTTCTGGCCGACGCCGATCTGCTGATTCCCGCTCCGCTGCACAGAAGCCGCCTGTTCTCGCGCCGCTTCAACCAGGCGGCGGAGTTGGCGCGGGTGATTGCCCGGGAAAGCGCCGTGCCCGTGGACATGCACACGCTGCTGCGCGTCAAGGCGACGGCGCCGCAGGTGGGGCTGACGCGGGCGCAGCGCGCCGCCAATCTTTCCGGCGCCTTCCGCGTCGATCCGGCGCGGGGGCCGCGGCTTTCAGGGCAGAATGTCGTGCTGGTCGACGATGTCTTCACCACAGGCGCCACCGCCAACGCTGCGGCGCGGGTGCTGCTGCGGGCCGGGGCGGCGCGGGTCGATCTGCTGGTGTTCGCGCGAACTGTCGCGGCGGGCGCGTAACGGGTGGCATGATCGACCGATCGGCAGTAGAAGCAGGGCCGAACTAGGACCCCGCCATGCCGCATATCGAAATCTACACGACGCCGACCTGCCCCTATTGCATCGCCGCCAAGCGCCTGCTGACCGACAAGGGAGCTGCTTTCGAGGAAATCTCCGTCGCCGGCGAACCCGCCCTGCGCGCGAAAATGACCGAGCGCGCCGATGGCCGCACCAGCGTGCCGCAGATTTTCATCGACGGAAAACACATCGGCGGCTGCGACGATCTGCATGCGCTCGACGCCGAAGGCGGCCTCGACCTGCTGCTGGCAGGAGCGGCATCGTGATCCATTACGCGCTGCATTGCTCGAACGGGCACGACTTCGACGGCTGGTTTCGCGACAGTGCGACGTTCGAAAGTCAGGCGGCCAAAGGGCTGGTCGCCTGTCCGCATTGCCACGACACCACCATCGAGCGCGCGGTCATGGCCCCCAGCATCGCCCGCCACCGGGTCGAGCCGGCGGCCGCCCCGACCCTGCTCGACGAGCGCCACAAGGAGCTGCGCTCGATGATTCGCCAGCTGCGCGAGACCATCGTCGAAGCGACCGAGGATGTGGGCGAGAATTTCCCCGCCGAAGCCCGCGCCATCGACGAGGGCGAGGCGCAGGCGCGGCCGATCCGCGGCAAGGCGAGCCTTGCCGAAGCCAAGGCGCTGATCGAGGACGGGATAGAGATCCTGCCCGTTCCCGGCCTCGCGGAGGATTGACGGGCGGACCGAGCGTTCCATCGAACGAATTTCTGCTTGTAGAGAGGGGCCGCCGATGCACGCACACCACGCTTTCCGGCTCGCCGGCGTCATGGGCTGGCCGATCGCCCATTCGCGCTCGCCGAAAATCCACAATCACTGGCTGGCGCTGCACGGGATCGAGGGCGTTTACGTCCCGCTCGCCATTCGCCCCGGCGAACTCGAAGCCGCGCTGCGGGCGCTGGCGCCGTTGGGCTTTGCCGGCTGCAATCTCACCATCCCGCACAAGGAGGCGGCGCTCGCCATCGTCGATCGGCTCGATCCCGCGGCGGAACGCATCGGCGCCGTCAATTGCGTGGTCGTCGACGCGGAGGGCGCCCTTGTCGGCCACAATTACGATGGTTTCGGGTTCATCGCCGCGCTTCGCGCCGGCGCCCCGCAGTGGCGGGCGGAGGCGGCGCCTTCGGTGATCATCGGCGCGGGCGGCGGCGCGCGCGCGGTGGTGGCCGGGCTGATCGACGCAGGCGCGCCGAAAATTCTGGTGTTCAACCGCTCGGACGAGAGGGCGCAGGCACTCGCCGCGCATTTCGGCGGGCCGGTCGAAGCCGGAAAATGGGCCGAACGCAATGGGGCGCTCGAGGGCGCCGGGCTGCTGGTGAACACCACCAGTCAGGGCATGATCGGCCAGCCGCCGCTCGACATATCGCTGGCGGCGCTGCCGGGGACGGCGGTGGTCTCCGACATCGTCTACGCCCCGCTGGAAACGCCGTTGCTGGCCGATGCGCGCCGCCGCGGCAACATCGCCGTCGACGGACTGGGGATGCTGCTGCATCAGGCCCGCCCGGCCTTCCGCGACTGGTTCGGCGTGATGCCGGAGGCGACCTCGGCGCTACGGGATTTGATTGCGGCGACGCTGGAATAAGGGACAGGTTCCCGAGCCTGTCCGCGCATTCCTTCTCCCGCTTTGCGGGAGAAGGTGGCCCTTGCGAAGCAAGGGTCGGATGAGGGGCCGCGGGCGACCCCCTCGATGCGCCTTGCGGCCTCAAGTCACAGTTCGACGCCGCGCACCGGCATGCGGTCGCGCTCCGGTTCGATGTCGATGTCGCGACAGGGTGACGCCTCAAGCGCAGCGATCAGCGCCGCGCCGGTTTGCTCATCTATCCCAGGGGCGTTCATCGCTTCACGTCCCAGCTCGTCGTGCCGTCCTTGTTGTCCTTGAGCGCGACGCCCATGGCGGCGAGTTCGTCGCGGATGCGATCGGACTCGGCCCAGTTTTTGGCCGCGCGGGCGGCGAGGCGGGCGGCGATGAGGGCGTCGACTTTTTTTGTCAGATCCTCGTCCGCGCTGACTTTATTCCACTCAGGGGAGCAAATGCCTCCAAGGCCCAAGAACTCCAGGCAAAATCTCAATCGCGAAGCGGAAATAGTTATTTCTTCAGGGGCCGCAAGTGTACCTTGCTCCAGCCGAGAGAAGCCAACAATAAACCCCACGGTTGTCAACGTATGCAATACTGCCTCAGCTTTCGAAAAATTCAAATCATCCTCAAGCGCTTCTATAAATGGCTGATGGGTCAATTTATCACTGCTCCGCACCGCGTACGCCCGCCACCGGTCCAGCGTCTTCTCCGCCTCCTCCAGCGCCTTCACCGTAAAATCGATCGGCTGCCGGTAATGCGTCCGCAGCATCGCCAGTCGCAGCACTTCGCCCGGCCATTTCCGCCCGCCGAAATTCTCCGTGTGCAACAGCTCGTGGATCGTCACGAAATTCCCGAGGCTCTTGGACATCTTCTCGCCCTCGACCTGCAGAAATCCATTGTGCATCCAGACATTGGCCATCACGTCGTGGCCGAAAGCGCATCTGGTCTGGGCGATTTCGTTTTCGTGGTGGGGGAAGACGAGATCGATGCCGCCGCCGTGGATGTCGAAGGTCTCGCCCAGATGCTTCCAGCTCATGGCCGAGCATTCGATGTGCCAGCCGGGGCGCCCGAAGCCCCAGGGCGAGTCCCAGCCAGGCTCGTTGCCTTTCGAGGGTTTCCACAGCACGAAATCCATGTCGCCGCGCTTGTAGGGCGCGACATCGACGCGCGCGCCGGCCAGCATTTCGTCGAGCGAGCGGCGCGAGAGGCGCCCGTATTCGGACATGGACGGCACGTCGAACAGCACATGACCGTCGGCCGCATAGGCGTGCCCGGCGTTGATCAGCTTCTCGATGATGCCGATCATTTCGGCGATATGTTCCGTCGCGCGCGGCTGCACGTCGGGCGGCAGGCAGCCCAGCGCCTTCACATCGTCCTGAAAGACGGCGTTGGTGCCATCGGTCAATTCGCGGATGGTGATGCCGCGCTCGGCGGCGCGCGCGTTGATCTTGTCGTCCACGTCGGTGATGTTGCGGACATAGGTGACATGGCTCTCGCCGTAGAGATGCCGCAGCAACCGGTAGAGCACATCGAAAACGATGATCGGCCGGGCGTTGCCGATATGGGCGTAATCGTAAACGGTGGGGCCGCAGACATACATGCGCACCTTCGCCGGATCGATCGGGCGGAACTCTTCCTTGGAGCGGGTGAGCGTGTTGTAGAGCTTGAGCGGCATTGGAGTCCCCATTGGCCGTGCCGGCATAGCGAATAACGGGCCCTTTGCAAATGGACCGCGCGCCTTCGGCGCGCTCGCGCCGAAGGCGCGCGGTCCATGCGCGGCGCAAGGCGCGGCAATAGCTGCGTTTAACGCATCCTTTACGGCGTTCGCGTATCTTTTTCGCCGATGACAACGCGGCCCAAGGCGCCGCGGCAAGAGGCGACGACGATGTTGGCATCCGCGAAAATGGGGCAATCCTTCTGGCGCCTGTTCGGGCCGCCGATCCTGATCGGCATGGTGCTCGGCGGACTGCATATTGGCGGCGCGCAGGCCGAAACCCCGGAATCGAAAGCATCGACCACGCCCGTCTATGTCATTTCCGACAATGAAGGCTACGGCGTCGTCGATTGCATCACCAAGCGCAACAGTCCTTGCGGCAAGGCCGTCGCCGACAGCTGGTGCGAGGCCCATGGCCACGGCCCGGCCAAGGCTTTCGGGCCGGCCTCGGACATCACCGCCTCGGTCGGCCCGGCGACTCTGCGCGACGCCAGCCGACCCGGCGCCGCGATCGTCACCTGTCAGGAGTGAGCCCGGCTCACTTCACCGAATCGGCGCAGCGCGGAATGTCTCCGGCAGCGCCCCAGGGCTGGATGGCCACGGTGGATGTCGAGCTTTCGGGCGAGCCTTCCACCAGCTTGTCCGAATAGACCATGTAGACCAGCACATTGCGCTTCACGTCGCAGCCGCGTACGATCTGCATGCGCTTGAACAGCAACGAGCGGCGCTCGCTGAACACCGTATCGCCCTGACCGAACCTGGCCTTGAATTTCACGGGCGCATATTGCCGGCAGGCCAGCGAGATTTCCGAGGTCTGCTCGGCGACGCCCAGCATGCCGGACACGCCGCCTTTTTCATGCGCGGTGTAGTAGCACACCACCCCGTCCACCAGCGGATCGTCGACGCCATAGGTGGCGAGCTTGTCGTTGGGGGTGAGCAGCTTGAAATCAGTGGATTTCTTGAAGATCAGATCGGGGCCGCCGTCATCGGCGAGCGCCGGCGCGGCGAGAACCGCGGCGAAAGCGAAAACACCCGCGAGAAAAGTGCGCTGCATGTCGAACCTCCAGAACGCCGGGGCGCCCGCGTGGACGCGCGATCCGCCGCCCGGCTTGCGGCGTTTGCGCCGATATGGGCGAAAGCGCGCCGCAAGGAAAGAGGCGCGGCGCGATTTGAACGAAAAACTTGCGCATCGCCGCCTTGCTCGCGACAAGAAGCAAGGGCCAGATGCGCGACGATTCGTGAAAGGACCGATGCGGTTTCGGATGCACAAAGTCGTCTCGCGCGTTCTGGCCGCCTGCGTCGCCGTGGCGGCGCTGTTGTCCTTTGCCGGCGCGCCCGCGCGCGCGGAAAGCGGGGAATGCCGCGCGCTGCGCGCCCAGATCGCCAATGCCGCCGGCGGCGAGGCTGGCAACTTCCGCGCCGCCGCCGCCCGCCAGCGCCGCGAGATAGATCGCACCGAGGCCTATGCCCAGTCGCTCGGCTGCGACGATTTCCAGATCCCGCTGTTCAGCAAGGCCCCACCGGCGCAATGCAAGGGCATCATGGCGCGGCTGTCGCAGATGCGCGCCAATCTCTCCGCGCTGGAGCGGCGCAGCGGCGACGATTTCACGAAGGTCGAACTGCAGAGCCGTTACGATCTCGAGTGCCGTGACCGCGACGGGCTGCGGGGGAGCCGTCAGCCCAGGAGCGTGTTCGAGGAAATGTTCGGGGTCGCGCCGCCGGAGGGCGGAAGCCTGCGCGAAGCGCCGGTGTCGCCGCCCGGCGACGACGATCCGTTCAACGACAGGTCCCTCGCCGACGATGAAAAACCGGCCGGCGGGACCATGGCGGTCTGCGTGCGCAAATGCGACGGCGGTTTTTTTCCGGTGAGCTATTCGGCGCGCCGCGGAAATCTCGACGATCTCGCCAGCCTGTGCCATGCGCTGTGCCCCGGCGCCGAAGCCGAGCTTTACACCCGTTCGCTCTGGAAGCCGATGGACGAGGCCGAGTCGATCGACGGCGCCTCCTACGCCACGCATCCCAACGCCTTCCGATTCCAGACCATTTACGACAAGACGTGCTCCTGCAAGCCGCCGGACAAAAGTTGGGCGAGCGCGCTGGAAGACGCCGAGAAGATCGTCGCCTCCGCCCACACCAAGGATGTGGTGATCAGCGCCGAGGAGGCGGACAAGATGTCGCGGCCCGCGGCGAAAACCGCGGACTCGACCAGGGGAAAAGGCAAGGCGAGGCCAGCCGCGCCGCCCGTCGGCGAGGAGCGACCCGTCGCCGCCGGCGAAAAACCGGGCGAGGTCTTCCGCGAAGTGACCGGCGCCGACGGCGTCAAGCGCCGCGTGCGGAACGTGGCGCCGACGCTCTGATCCTCTTTTCCCTTTGGAAACAGCAAGGGCGTTCGATTTTCGCGCAGCGTTTTCGAAGCATTAACCTTGATGATGTCCTATCGCGCCCAGCGGCTCCCCGTTTGCGAACAGCGGCTCTTCGAGGGAGCAGCGTGAACGCGTCAGGAAAGCGTCCATGGCCAGGCGTGAAGTGCCTTATTCCTATGTCGAGGCGTCGGGCGACTATGTCGTCCATGTGGCCCGCGGCAATCAGGTTCGAAAATTCTCCGTGTCCGGCGCGGCGCTGTTCGGCGTCACGACGCTGGCTGCTGTCGTCGCCGCCGGGGTGATCGGCGCCGCCGGCTACATGATCTTCCGCGACGACATGCTTGCCGGCCTCATCGAGCGCCAGGCGCAGATGCAATACGCCTACGAGGATCGCCTCGCCGCCGTGCGGCTGCGCCTCGATCAGGCCGCCAGCCGCGGCTTCGTCGATCGCGACGGGGTCGAGGGCAAGGTTCAGACGCTGGTGCTGCGGCAGGCGAAGCTCGAGACGCGGGCCGCGGTCGTCGCCCAACTGGTCGAACGCGCATCCAGGGACGCGTCGCTGTTGTCATATGCGGCGTCCTCCCCCGGCCGGGCGGATGCGACCGGCTCGATCGGCGCGCGCGCCGCCGCCCGCGGCGGCCCGATCGCGCCTCTCGCGCCCGCGACGTCCGACGCGCTGTTCGCCGCACCGCCCTCGCGCGGCGCCGGCTTCGACGAGATCGCTCCCGCCGCCAAACCCACGCCCGAAGGCATGGATCTGCGCTTTGGCCGCGAGCCGTCGAAAAAGGGCGAAGGCGAACTCCTGCCGCTCGACACCTCGCAGGCGGCGCCGCGGGCCTCGTCCTCCTCGCTCGCCAACGCCGCCGATCCCGGCCTGCCCATGCAGGCGCGGCTGGAAAGCCTCACCCATTCGCTCGACCGGATCGAGCGCGACCAGCTGGCCCGCGTCGCCGGAATCGTGCGGCCGGCGGTCGATCGGGCCGATCACCTCAAACGCGCCTTCGAGATCGCCGGCCTGCCGGTCGAGCGCTATGTCGACAAGGCGAAGCCGATGGGCGGGCCGTTCATCCCGGTCAGGAGCGCCGACGGTTTCGAGCGCGAACTGCTCGCCGCCCAGACCGCTGTCGCCCAGCTCGACGGACTGCGCCGGGCGCTGCCGACCACGCCGCTGCGCAAGCCCTTGATGGGCGCACTGCAAATGACCTCCACCTTCGGCTATCGCTCCGATCCGTTTCTGGGCCGTCCGGCCCTGCACAGCGGCGTCGATCTGCGCGAGGAATATGGAACGCCGGTGCGCGCGACGGCCGGCGGCTCGATCAGCGTCGCCGGGCCGAACGGCGGCTACGGCAACATGGTCGAAGTCGATCACGGCAACGGCTATGCGACACGCTATGCGCATCTCTCGGCGATTTCGGTGACCCCCGGCCAGCATGTCGCCGCCGGCGAAACGGTCGGTCGCGTCGGCTCGACCGGGCGCTCCACCGGTCCGCATCTCCATTACGAGGTGCGCATCGGCGGCGAGGCTACGGACCCGGCGCGCTTCCTGCGCGCCGCCGCCGCGCTGGGCGCCGAAAAATAAGGCGGCGACGGGCGCGCGTGCGGCCGCGCTCGCGTTGCTTCCCCGGCCCGTCGCGCCATATAAGCCCGGATGCATGATCAACATCGGGCGACTCACATGACCGACACACCTGCGCGCGATCTTTCGGCCGAGACCGGCGCTGCGCCCGGCGCGCCGCTGCCGGAATGGAACCTCGCGGACCTCTATCCCGCCACCGACTCGCCGCAGCTTGTCGCCGATCTCGCCAAAGCCGGCGCCGACTCCGCCGCTTTTGCCGCCGATTACCGCGGCAAGCTGGCGACGCTGGCCGCTGCGTCCAACGCCTCCGAATCGCTCGGCGCCGCCGTCGCCCGCTACGAAGCCCTTCAGGATCTGCTGGGGCGGCTGATGGCTTATGCCGGCCTGCTCTACAGCGGCGACACCACAGACCCCAAGCGCACGAAATTCTATGGCGATGTGCAGGAGAAGGTGAACGCCGCGGCGACGCAGATCATCTTCTTCCAGCTCGAGCTCAATCGCCTCGACGATGCGCTGCTCGACGCCGCTGCGCAAAAGCCGCCGCTCGCGCGCTGGGCGCCGTGGCTCGTGGACATCCGCAAGGAAAAGCCGCACGAACTCGACGACAAGCTCGAGGAATTGTTCCACGAGAAGTCCATTACGGGCTCCTCGGCCTGGAACCGCCTGTTCGACGAGACGGTGGCGAGCCTGCGCTTTTCCGTCGGCGGCAAGGAACTGCCGATCGAGCCGATATTCAACCTGATGCAGGACCGCAACGAGGCGGTTCGCAAGGAGGCCGCGGAAGCTATCGGCAAGACGCTTCAGGGCAGTCTGCGCACCTTCACGCTGATCACCAATGTCCTCGCCAAGGACAAGGAAATCTCCGATCGCTGGCGCAAATACGAGGATGTCGCCGATGCACGGCATCTCTCCAACCGTGTCGAGCGCGAGACGGTCGACGCTCTGGTGACCGCCGTGGAAGCGGCGCACCCGCGTCTCTCGCATCGTTATTACAAGCTCAAGGCCAAATGGTTCGGCAAGGAGGCGCTGGACTATTGGGACCGCAGCGCGCCGCTCCCCACCGCGCCCGCCGGCGTCTATGGCTGGGACGAAGCGCGGCGCATCGTGCTGGACGCCTACGCCGGGTTCTCGCCGCGCATGGCGCAGATCGCCGGCGACTTCTTCGACAAGCGCTGGATCGATGCCCCGACGCGGCCCGGCAAACAGCCCGGCGCCTTCGCGCATCCGACCGTGCCTTCGGCGCATCCTTATGTTCTGCTCAATTTCCAGGGCAAGACGCGTGACGTGATGACGCTGGCGCATGAACTCGGCCATGGCGTGCATCAGGTGCTGGCCGGCAAGCAGGGCGCGCTGATGGCGCCGACGCCGCTGACGCTGGCTGAAACGGCGTCTGTGTTCGGCGAGATGCTGACCTTCCGCGCGCTGCTCGCTGCGGCGAAGGACACGGCGCAGCGCCGCGCCATGCTGGCCTCCAAGGTCGAGGACATGATCAACACCGTCGTGCGGCAGACGGCGTTCTATGCCTTCGAGCGCAAGGTGCATGTCGAGCGCCGCAAGGGCGAGTTGACGAGCGAGAAGATCTGCGAATTGTGGATGAGTGTGCAGGCTGCGAGTCTCGGTCCATCGATCCGCCTCGGGCCGGGATACGAGACCTTCTGGTCCTATATCCCGCACTTCATCCACTCGCCCTTTTATGTCTACGCCTACGCCTTCGGCGACTGCCTCGTGAACTCGCTCTACGGCGTCTATACCCGCAGCCCGGACGGGTTCACGGACAAGTATTTTGCGTTGCTCGAAGCCGGCGGCGCGACGCCCTACAACGAACTGCTCGCGCCCTTCGGCCTCGACGCCCGCGATCCGTCGTTCTGGACTATCGGTCTCGACATGATCGACGGGCTCATCGGCGAACTGGAGGCGATGGAAGGGGCGTGAGGATCGAGCCGAAGGCGCGCGGTCCGATCAGTTCGCGGCAAACGGCGCGAACTGGCGGACCACGTCTTCATAGACCGCGCGCTTGAACGGCACGATCAGTTCCGGGAGCGTGGCGAGATTTTCCCAGCGCCACTCCTCGAATTCCGGCCTGTGCGCGCCGCCGCCGGGCCGAGCGATATCGATCTCGCTGTCTTTGCCCGTAAAGCGCAGGGCGAACCATTTTTGCGTCTGGCCGATATACTTGCCCTTCCAGCGCGTGGTGTTGTCGGCCGGCAGGTCGTAGCTCAGCCAGTCCGACGCCTCCGCCAGAACGGCGACGCTCGTCACGCTGGTTTCCTCGTAAAGCTCCCGGAGAACCGCAGTTCTGGGGTCTTCGCCGGGATCGATGCCGCCCTGCGGCATCTGCCACTCGTGCGAGGGGCGCTCGGCCCCCTCTTCCCGAAGCCGGCGGCCGATGAACACGCGGCCCTGCGCATCGAACAGCGCAATGCCGACGCAGGGACGATACAGGCCGGTCATTTCTTCACTCCGTCGCCGATCGAGGCCGAAGCGGCGCTGCGGCGCGCCATCGCCGACACCGGCGTCAGCGTCAGTCCGCGGCGCTCGGCCTCCCGGACCCAACGCGCGAGGCGAGAAATGTTCGCGGGCGTCGCATTGGCGAAGCCGATCGCTGCGCCGGTCCGACGCGCCTGCGCCTCGAGTTGGGCCAGCGCGGCGTCCATCGCCTGCGGCGTCGGCCGGGCGTCGAGCGTCACGTCGACGCGGGCGTGGGGCAGGGAAAGTTTTCTGGCGACGGCGGCCGTCTGCGATTGCGGCGAGGTGCCGTCGTCGAGGAAGAACACGCCGCGTTGCGCCAGTTCGGACAGCGCCGGGGTCACGGCCTTTTCGTCGGAGGTCAGCCGCGCGCCGAGGAAATTCATCACCCCGGCGTAGCCGGAGAAGCGGCTCATCAGCCAGCGCAGATCGTCGACTCCGCCATCCGCCGCGCTGGTGAGCACGGTATGCGGGCCGGGATTGTTCTGCGGATAGTCGAAGGGCTCCATCGGCGCCTGCAACAGCGCCTCGTGGCCGCGTTCGCGGGCGTGCGCGACACTGGCGTCGAGCCCGGCGCCGTATGGCGCGAAAGCCAGAGTGACCGCCTCCGGCAGTTCGTCGATCGCCGCCGTCGTCGCCGCCGCATTCAGGCCGGCGCCGCCGACGACGAGGGCGATTTTCGGCGCATCGGGCCGCTGCCCCGGCTTTGCGACATCCGGCCGGCCGTAAATATCCATTGGCCGCGCGCCGGTGGAGGCAATGCGCGGGAGGACGCCATAAGCGCCTTTTTCCGACACGCGCCGGTCCGGCGCCGGCGTGAGGCTGATCGTGACCGGCTGTTCGATGCGGATGATGCGGGCGCCCGAGCCTTCGCCGCTGCGCGTCACCTTGACGCCCGACTGGCGCTCGACGTCGGCAACCCCGGCGATGCGCTCCGGCGGCGCGGCGGGCGGCGTCTCGACCGCAGCGGTTGCAGCCGGCGGGGGCTCGGCGGGCGGCGCCTTGGCCGGCTCGATTCTGGCGATCGCATGCGGCTCGCCGGCAAAAGGATCGCGCGGCTGGCGCGCCGCCCAGACAGCCAAAGCGCAGAGCGCGGCCACCCCAGCGCCCTTCAGGACGCGGGGCGTGGACAGACGCGCGGGTTCGGCCTTCTTGCGGTCGGCGGCGCGACCGAGGCCGAGCGGCTGATGGAGATCGTCGTTCATGGTCGCCCGGTCGCGCTCCGCCCGCAGTTCGTCCGATCCCGAATCGACGGGACGTCGGTCCCATTGTGGCGGTCGAAACAGCCGGCGTCGAGGGCGTCGCCGGCGCGAATGATCAGCGGGCGCGACGCATCCGTTCTCCGGCGGCGTCGTAGAAAGCCGCCTCGATCTGGTTGCCGCTGTCGTCATAGCGCCAGGCGATACGCGCCGCCCCCGAGGCCCGGTCGGCGGTGGGTTTCCCCTCCGTGTTGTAATAGGCCTCTTCGATCTGGTTGCCGCGCGCGTCGTAGCGGCGGGCGACGCGGGCCGCGCCGCTGCTCTTGCGCTTCACCGGACGCCCGTCGAGGCCGAAATAGGTTTCCACAACCTCGACAGCGGGCGCGACGACGATCGAGGCCTCGCTCGCGACGGACATCTTTGCGCCGTGGGCGCAGCGGTTTTTTCGGGAGGGCGGACGCGTCGCCTTGCCGCGGCGCGTCGCCAGATGCGTGTGTTCCATGATGCCAGCTCGACCTTCGGTCGAGAACGGGCCGCAGCTGCGGTCCTTCCCGCGCGCGAATCGCCGTTCTCTCGACAAATGAGCGTCCACCCGGCCGCACGAAGTGGCGAAAGGGCGTGACGGACTGCTGCTGCGGCGCGAGGGCCGCGGTCGATCAGGCGGTAGGGGGTGCGCGCGAGCCGAGCGGCGGGGTCGCGACCCGGATGGGCGCGGCGCGACGTTCCTGCGGCGCGATTGCGGCCGACAGGACGCGGACCGGCGGCGCCAGCGCCACGACGCGCGGCGGCGGGGCGTTGGTTCCTGCGAAGTGGAAGGCGCAACAGGCGTCGGCATGTCCGCCGCCGCCCGGCGAAACCGGGCCGTCGGCGGGATTGGCGCGTTTGGAGACGCAGACTGTCTTGGCGAACAGGCCGCTGGCGCCCGGCGTCGCAGCGCCGACGCCGATCACCAGGCTTTGCAGGACAAGCATATAGGTCGCGAGCAGCGTCATCGCTGTCGGCCCGAAGCGCCAGTTCCTGTCCGCACTCGTGATCATGACTCGGGAACCTAATATCGACCTTGCTCCGGGTCAATGTTCCCGGCCTTCATTCGCACTGTCCCCGACTTTCGGGCCTCCGACGCGCGGCGACGCTTCGCTCGGAAAAAGCCGCTATAGTGGTGCCGCGATTCGCCCATTAAGGGCGCGACATGCGTGGCGTCATGCTGGTTCGGTTGTCCATCCGCGACATTGTGCTCATCGACGCGCTCGATCTCGAATTCTCGGGCGGGCTCACCACGCTCACCGGCGAGACCGGCGCTGGCAAATCCATCCTGCTCGACGCCTTCGTGCTGGCGCTCGGCGGGCGCGGCGACGCGTCGCTGGTGCGCGCCGGCGAAGCGCAGGGGCAGGTCACCGCCGCCTTCGATCTGCCGCCCGGCCATCCCGCCCATCTCGCCGCGCGCGAATTCGGCCTCGCCAGCGACGACGAGATGGTGCTGCGCCGCGTGCAGCTGGCCGACGGGCGCACCCGCGCCTTCGTCAACGACCAGCCGGCGACGGCGCAGGCGCTGCGCGCCATCGGCGCCGAACTCGTCGAAATCCATTGCCAGCACGACGACCGGGCCCTCGTCGATCCGGCCGCCCATCGCGCGCTGGTCGACGCCCATGGCGGTCTCGCCCCGCGCGTTGCGGAAGTGCGGGCGCTGTGGGCGGCGTTGCAGAACGCCCGCCGGGCGCTGCGGGAGGAAGAAGAGCGTATCGCCAAAGCGCGCGCCGACGCCGATTATCTGCGCCATGCCCATGAGGAGCTGACGAAGCTCGCGCCATGTGCGGGCGAAGAGGAGGAGCTGGCCGAACGACGTCTGGCCATGCAGCGCGCCGAAAAAGTGGCAGGGGACATTCGCGACGCGCTCTCGGTGTTTGCCGACAATGCGCCGGCCAGCGAGATCGGCCACGCCGCGCGCCGGCTGGAGCGGCGGGCGCCACAGGCGCAGGCGCTGCTGGAGCCCTCGGCCAAAGCCCTTGCGCAGGCGGTCGATGCGCTGTCGCTCGCCGAACAGGCGCTCGAGGCGGCGCTGGGGGCGTCGGCTTTCGATCCGCGCGAACTCGACAGTGTCGAGGAACGGCTGTTCGCGCTGCGCGGCGCGGCGCGCAAATATCAGGTGGCTGTCGCAGCTCTGCCCCGTCTTGCGGAAAAATTCGAGGAGGACATCGCTGCGCTCGACGCCGGGGAAGCGCGGCTGGCAAAATTGGGACAGGAAGCCGAGGCGACGCGCATCGCGTACGGCGTCGCGGCGCAGACGCTGTCGCAGGCGCGCGCCAAGGCCGCCAAAAAGCTGGATGCAGCCGTGGACGCCGAGCTGAAACCGCTCAAGCTCGAGACCGCGCATTTCATGACGCAGGTCGCCAGCGACCCCGACGCCGGCGGGGCGGACGGGATCGACCGCATCGAATTCTGGGTGCAGACCAATCCCGGTTCGCGCCCCGGTCCGCTCACCAGGGTCGCCTCGGGCGGTGAACTCGCCCGTTTCATGCTGGCGCTGAAAGTGGTGCTGGCGGATCGCGGCTCGGCGCCGACTCTGGTGTTCGACGAAATCGACACCGGCGTCGGCGGCGCCGTGGCCGACGCCATCGGCGCGCGGCTGGCGCGGCTGGCCGGAAAATCACAGGTGCTGGCGGTGACCCATGCCCCGCAGGTTGCGGCGCGCGCCGGCCATCATCTCAAGATCGCAAAAGGCGCGCAGGGCAAGAAGGACAAGCGGGTGGCCACAAGCGTCACGCCGCTCGACCATGCCGCGCGGCGTGAGGAAATCGCCCGCATGCTGGCGGGGGCTACCGTCACCGACGAAGCGCGGGCGGCGGCGCAGCGATTGCTGCAGGGGGCCGGCTGAAAGACTACGCGCCCCACATCAGCAGCGCGACCGACAGCACCAGCGGCAGGGAAGCGAGGCCGCAGAGGCCTGCCACACAGGCGACCTGCTCCACGTCGTATCTTTCGGGTTTGCGAATACGCACGCTGTTCAACGACATGACACTGCTCCTCGCGCCCGTGGGCGCGCTGTTTCCTTCGATGCGCTCTCGCGCGCCGCTGTCCCGCTTTTGGTTGCGCCGATTGGCGGCGGGAACAAAAGCGAGCTTGGCTCTGCCAGGTTAATGCGTCGCGGGGAGACTTCGTTCCAATTTTATGGATCGCGCCGTTCGGCCCGCGTTCGCGTGGAACATGCTTAGCCGCCAGTAACTAAATTTCGGTGAAACGGACCGGGCTCAGCGGCCTCGGCGGTTTGTCGACACGCTATTGTTTTCACTGAAGAGTTCAGCGAGTTTCTCGGTCATGGCGCCGCCCAGTTCCTCGGCGTCGACAATGGTTACCGCGCGCCGGTAATAGCGCGTCACGTCATGGCCGATGCCGATGGCGATCAGTTCCACCGGGCTCTTCGTCTCGATCTCGTGGATGATCTGGCGCAGGTGCCGCTCGAGGTAGTTGCCGGGGTTGACCGAGAGCGTCGAATCGTCGACCGGCGCGCCGTCGGAGATCATCATCAATATGCGCCGCTGCTCGGGGCGGGCCAGCAAGCGGCGATGGGCCCAGTCCAGCGCCTCGCCGTCGATATTTTCCTTCAGCAGCCCCTCGCGCATCATAAGGCCGAGATTGCGCCGCGCTCGCCGCCAGGGGGCGTCGGCTGCCTTGTAGATGATGTGGCGAATGTCGTTGAGGCGGCCAGGGCCTGCCGGCTTGCCGTCGGCCACCCATTGCTCGCGCGATTGTCCGCCCTTCCAGGCTCTGGTGGTGAAGCCGAGAATTTCCACCTTCACGCCGCAGCGCTCCAGCGTTCGGGCGAGAATGTCGGCGCAGGTGGCGGCGACGGTGATCGGCCGCCCGCGCATCGACCCGGAATTGTCGAGCAGAAGAGTCACCACCGTGTCGCGGAAATCGGTGTCGCGCTCGCGCTTGAAGGACAGCGGCTGCTGCGGGTCGATGACGATGCGCGGCAGGCGGGCGGGATCGAGCATGCCTTCTTCGAGATCGAACTCCCAGGACCGGCTCTGCTGCGCCATCAGGCGGCGCTGCAGGCGATTGGCGAGGCGGCCGACGACCGAGGTGAGATGCTGGAGTTGCTTGTCGAGATAGGAGCGCAGCTTGTCGAGCTCCGCGGTCTCGCATAGTTCCTCGGCGCGGACGATCTCGTCGAATTTCTGGGTGAACACCTTGTAATCGGCGCCCGAACGGTCGCTCGGCGGCGACTGCGGCCGGCGCATGTCGGCGGCGTCCTCGACATCGCCGCCCTCGGAATCCTCGATGGTTTCGCCATAGGGCGCCTCGGCGGCTTCCGCCTCCCCTTTTTCCTGCGCATCGTCGGCGGCGAGCATAGTTTCCATGTCGCGGGCCTTGGACGAGGCGTCCTCGCTCTTGTCGTCGCCCTCGGACTCGTCGGGGTTTTGCGGCGGCTCTTCGCTGTCGTCCTCGTTTTCGGCTTCGTCCGGCGATTCGCCGCCGGACATTTCGAGATGCGCCAGCAATTCGCGGGCGATCTGGGCGAAGCCGCGCTGATCCTCGAGCGCGTGGGCGAGGCGGTCGAGATCGGCGCCGGCGCGCTCCTCGACGAAACCGCGCCACAAATCGACGACCTTGCGGGCGTGCGGCGGCGGCGCCTCGCCGGTCGCGCGCTCGCGCGCCAGAAGCGCCAGCGCGTCTTCGATCGGGGCGTCTTCGCGGCGGGCGATGTCGGCATATGCGGCCCTGGAGAACCTGTCCTCCAGCATGGCGCCGATGTTCATGGCGACGCCGGCCATGCGCCGGGCGCCGAGCGATTCCACCCGCGCCTGCTCCAGCGCGTCGAAACAGGCGCGCCCTTCCATCGTGTCGGGGGCGTAGCGGCGGTGCAGGCCGTCGTCGTGGCAGGCGAGGCGCAGGGCGAGCGAATCCGCTTGCCCGCGCAGAACCGCAGCGTCTTTTGGCGTGAGCTTGCGCGGCGGCTCGGTGAGCCGCGCCTTGGCGTTGTCCTCGCCGCCGATCAGAGACGGGCGCTCAGGCGCAAAACTCACCTCCAGCGCCGGCGTTCTCGCCATGGCGCGCATGGCCCCCGCCACCGCCCGCTTGAACGGTTCCTGAGGGGCTTCCCTGGTTTGCGAGGTCTTGCGGTTCGTCGGCGCCATGAACAGCGTATAGCGCGCCGCACAATGAGGCGCAAAGGGGCGGGCGATCCGGGATGCGCTCCGCCCCAAACCCGGCTAAACACCCCGCATGAACCTCACGAGCGAAGAAATCGAACGCTACGCCCGTCATCTCGTGCTGCGGGAGATCGGCGGGGTCGGGCAGCAGAAGATCAAGGCCGCACGGGTGCTGGTGGTCGGGGCCGGCGGCCTCGGCGCGCCGCTGCTGCAATATCTGGCCGCGGCCGGGGTCGGAACGCTCGCCGTCGTGGACGACGATGTCGTCTCGCGCTCCAATCTGCAGCGGCAGGTCATTCATGGCGAGGCCGACATCGGACGCCCCAAGGTCGCCTCGGCGCGCGAGGCCATTGCGCGGCTGAATCCCCATGTGCGCGTCGAACTGCACGAGATGCGCCTGACAGAGGACAACGCCCGCGCGCTGATCGGCGCCCATGACGTGATCGCCGACGGCAGCGACAATTTCGCCACCCGCTATCTGGTTTCCGACTCCTGCTATCACGAGAAGCGCCCCCTCGTGACCGCCGCGGTCGGCGCCTTCGACGCCTCGATCACCACGCTGCGCCCCTATGAGGCCGCTGCCGACGGGACGCCCAACCCTACGTACCGCTGCCTGTTTCCGCAGGCGCCGCCGCCGGGAGCGATTCCGGCCTGCGAGGAGGCGGGCGTGCTTGGCGCCCTCACCGGCCTCGCCGGATCGCTGATGGCGCTGGAGGTTTTGCGCCAGATTGTCGGATTTGGAGAGAGTCTGGTCGGCCGGCTGCTGCTGATCGACGCATTGTCGATGCGCTTCGAAACCCTGCGCTACGGCTTCGATCCGGACAATCCGCTGTCCGGCGCCGGCGCCCCGCCGCCGGACGCGGGCCGCTGACGTCGCCGGGCCTTTCGCAGTGCGCCGGTTTTGGCCTAGACGTCGGCGCGACCTTACCCCCGGAGCGGGCATGATCTACGAATTTCTATGGGCGGTGACGCAACTGGGCAGTTCGCACGTGCTCATTCCTGCCATTTTCGGCGTGGCGATCGTGCTTTGGCGCGTCGGGGAAGACCGCGCGGCGGGGGCCTTCCTGCTCGGCGCCGCCGTCTGTCTCGCCTCCATCGTCGTATCGAAGCTGCTGTTATTGACTATCGGCGGGGTCGGCCCGGTGAGCAGCCCCAGCGGCCACACGGCGATCTCGACGTTCTTCTATGGCTGCGTCGCCCTCCTGTGCCTCTGGATCGGCCGCGGCTGGCCGTCGAAGATCTGCGCGGCGGCCATGGCGCCGCTGGTGCTGACCATCGCCGTCAGCCGCTTCATCGTCGCCGGACACAGCCGCAGCGAAACGCTCGTCGGCCTGCTGTTCGGGCTCGTCGCGCTGGAGCTATTCCGACGCGCCGGCGGGATCGGCGCGAGATCGCTGGCCGCCTGGGCGGCGCCGGTCGCCGCAGGGGCTCTCGGGGCGGCGGCGATGGCGCTGGTGATGAACATCGGTTTCATCGAGGAAGTCGATTTCATCGCCATCGCCAATTGGCTGCGGATACGACTGGCGGCCTGAGGGGCAGGGCGGGCGCCGCACGACATTTCGCCTTCCCGCAGCGCGCGTCGCCGTGGCATAAGGCGCCATGCACGCCAAGCTTCTCGAAGCCATCGCCCATATGCGCGCCGACGCGCGCTATCCCGCCATGCTCGGCCTCGGCTTCGCCTCGGGCATTCCCTATCTGCTCGTCTATGTCACGCAATCGGCTTGGCTCTCGGAAGCGAAAGTGCCGATCGAGACCGTCGGGCTGATGAGTGAATTGACCATCGCCTACAAGTTCAAATGGCTGTGGGCGCCGTTTCTCGATCGCTACGATCCGCCGCTGCTGGCCGGCCCGCTCGGACGGCGGCGGGCGTGGATCGTCTTCTCGCAGATCGCCGTGGCGGCGGCGCTCATGGGCGTCGCTTTTGGCGATCCGGCGCATTGGCTGGCGTGGAGCGTCGCCTTCTCGCTCGCCCTCGGCGTCGCCGGCGCCACGCAGGATGTGGTGATCGACGGCTGGCGCATCACCGCCGTCCCGCCCGAAAAGCAGTCGCTGCTGACGGCCTTTTCGGAAACCGGATACAGGGTCGGCATTCTCGTCTCCGGCGCCGGCGCGCTCTATCTCGCCGACGCCTATGGCTGGCGTATCGCCTATCTCGTCATGGCGGCCACGATGATTCCCGGAACCATCGCTGCCTTTTTTGCGCCCGAACCCGAATCCGACAAGCATATCGTCCACGATCATCCCGGCTTCGTGGCGACGGTGGTCGCGCCGATCAAGGAGTTGGCGTTGCGACTCGGGCCGATGGCCATTCCCGTGCTGCTGATGGTCGCAGGCTTTCGCATGCCGGGATATCTGACCAACGCCATGGCCATGCCGCTGTTCAAGAGCCTGCATTACAGCGACACCGACATCGCCACGGTGACCAAGCTGTTCGGCTTCGGCATTGCACTGGCGGGAACATTTTTCAGCGGCTGGCTGATCTCGCGCATCGGCATGATGCGGGCGCTGCTGGTCGGCACGGTGGCGGGCTCCGCCTCGCATCTCGCGCTGGCGTGGCTGGCGGCGCATGGCGGCGGCTTCTGGATCTTCGCCATGGCGGTCGGCGTCGACGGCTTCGCGGCGGCCTTCGCCACCATCGTGTTGATCACCTATATGTCGGCGCTGGCCTCGACCGAACTCGCCGCCAGCCAATATGCGCTGCTGACCTCGCTGTGTGCGCTGCCGGGAAGCCTGCTGGCCGGCGCCTCCGGCTTCATCGTCGGGCGGGTCGGCTTCGAGATGTTCTTCCTGTTCACGTCCCTGATCGGAATTCCGACCGCCTTGCTCTGCTGGTTCGTCATGCGCGCGCATGTCGAAACCGCGCATGATCGGGATGGAGCGACAGCGTCGTGAACATGACGGACAGCGCCTTGCGCTTCGACAATGTCTTCGGAGCGCCGCCGGCGGAACTCGCCTTGCTCGCGCCGGGCGCCCGGCAATTTTCGCCGCTCGTTCCGGGCGCGGAGGATCTCGGCTCAGCGCGCGGGCTCGCCAATCTCGCCATGCTGGCGCCGCCCGGCGCGCTGGAGCGCGGATATGTTCTCGCGCAGGCCCTCGAGGCGCTGGCGCCCGGCGCGTCTTTCGTGGCGCTGGCGCCAAAGGACAAGGGCGGCGCCCGGCTCGCAAAGGAACTCGGCGACCTCGACTGCGATTTCGAGGAGACCTCGAAACGCCGTCATCGCATCTGCCATGTCCGCTCGTTTCCGACGGCGTCGTCCACACGGGCGGCGGCGCTGGCGGCGGGCGCCCCGCGCTTTGCCGAAGAAATCGGTTTGTGGACACAGCCCGGCGTCTTTTCCTGGAACCGGCTCGATCCTGGCAGCGTGCTGCTGATCGCCCATTTGCCGAAGCTGCGCGGCGAGGGCGCGGATCTGGGCTGCGGTCTCGGCGTTCTTTCACAGGCTGTGCTCGCGTCGCCGCAGGTCGAGCGTCTCGCGCTCATCGACATCGACCGCCGGGCGATCGACATGGCGACGCGCAACATCGTCGACGCCCGCGCGCATTTCCTGTGGGCGGATGCGCGCGGCGCCGGTCTCTCCGGCCTCGATTTCGTGGTGATGAACCCGCCCTTCCATGCCTCCGGGCTCGAGGACAAGGCGCTGGGTCAGGCCTTCATCGAAGCGGCGGCGGCGATGCTGCGGCGGGGCGGCGAGGTGTTTCTCACCGCCAACCGCCATCTGCCCTATGAAGGCGTGATGAAAACCCTGTTCGCCTCGATCGCGCTCCTCGCCGATACGGGCGGCTACAAGATCTACCGGGCGAAGAAATGACCAAGACCGCCACGCTCCGCCTCGACAGGCTTCTGGCCAATCTCGGCTATGGCTCGCGCCGCGAGATGCAGGCGCTGGCGCGCGGCGGGCGCATCACGCTGGACGGCGAAGCGCTCTACGACATCGACGAGCGGGTTCCGCTCACGTCGGAGTTCGCCGCGCGTGTCGCGATCGACGGCGAAGCGCTCGATCCTTTGCCGGGCATGGCGCTGATGATGCACAAGCCGCTCGGCGTCACCTGTTCGCACAAGGAGGCGGGACCGCTCGTCTACAAGCTGCTGCCCGAGCGCTGGCGTCGGCGCGAACCGGCGATCTCCACCATCGGCCGGCTCGACAAGGAAACGAGCGGCCTGCTGCTGCTCACCGACGACGGGGCCTTTCTCCACAAGGTGATTTCGCCGAAAAGCTGCGTCGAAAAGCGCTATGTCGCGACCCTCGCCCGGCCACTGCAAGGCGATGCCGCAGAGATTTTCGCGGCTGGAACCTTGATGCTGGAAGGCGAGGACAAGCCACTGGCGCCGGCGAAACTCGAGCGTCTCGGCGAGACGCAGGCCGCCGTGACGGTGACGGAAGGGCGCTACCATCAGGTGAGGCGCATGTTCGCCGCCCTCGGCAATCACGTCGAAGCGCTGCATCGCGCCTCGATCGGCGGACTGGCGCTGCCGGACGATCTGGCGCCGGGCGCCTTCCGGCCGATGACGGACGCGGAAAGGACGGCGGTGCTGGTTTCCCGGTGAGTGGCGCCGATCGCGTCTATTTCCCCTCGATCGCATCGCGCGCGATGTCGCGCAGGCGGCGGCGGGAGTCGTCGCGCAGGTAGAACATGTGACCGCCAGCCGCGGTCTCGAGACGCACGCGGCGGGGGTCGCCATAGTTGGGTAACTGATCGAGCAGCATCTTGTCGGCGAACCATGGCGTGACGAGATCGTGGAGGCCGTGGACGATCGTCACCCGCAGCTTCGGATCGAGCGCCAGCGCCTCGCGCAGGTCGGACACGGCTTCGACGCCGCGCCGGCCGCCGCGACCCCAGTCCCAGCGGTGGGCGATGTCGTCGTTCAGGATTTCGTAGCGCGCTTCCGCCATCGGCGCGGCCAGCGGACCGGCGAGCAAAGCGGTCATGGCGGCGCCGAAGGGCGCGCGCAATGCATCGAGGACCGGATCGGCCCAGCCGCTCGCGCTGGCGTAAGGGTCAGGATCGAAGCCGGATACGGTGGCATCGTAGACGCTGAGCACGCGCCCCGCGGCGCGCTCCCGCTCGCGCGCGAAGGTGTGCAGATCGATGCGCGCGCCGAAGCGCAGCACGGTCTCGATCGGCAGGCCGAGCATGCGCGCGACATTGGCGCTCATGCGCTCCAGCCGCGTTCGATCCTTCACGCCGGCGACGAGATCGGCGACATATTCGCCCTGCGCATAGGCTTCGACATCGGCGATGTCCTTGCGCTCCATGGCGCCGCGCGCGCTCGCCGCCATGGACGGCAGCGTCGCCGCGTAGGAGAGCAGGTTGCGCGGATTGTCGATGAAGGAAAAATCCAGCGCCGGGGAAATCAGCAGCAGCCCGGCAACGCCGATGTTCTCGCGCTCGGCAAGCCGGCGGGCGAGCTTGACGGCGCGATAGCCGCCATAGCTTTCACCGACCAGAAACGTGCGCGTGTCGGGCCGCTTGTGTTTCGCCATCCATTTGCGGATCGCCTCGGCCAGCGCCTCGATATCGCCACGGCTGGACCAGAATGTCTTGCGCGCTTCGTCGCTGTCGCCGAGGATGCGCCCGATGCCGGCGCCCGGCGGATCGAGAAACACGAGATCTGCGAAGGCCAGCCAATTTTCGGCATTGTCCGTCGTCGTCGCGGGGGTGGAGGGGGCCGGCGCCTCGCCGAGCGCCAGCCTCCATGGTGAGGCGGCGCCCAGCGCCAGCCACGCCGAACCGGCGCCCGGCCCGCCATTGAACAGGAACGCCAGCGGCCGCGGCGCGCCGTCCTTCTCGACCCGCTCGAAGGACACATAGCCGACTTCGGCCTGAACCTTTTCGCCCTCGCCGATACAGATCGCGCCGACGCGGGCGGTGAAGGCCACGCGGGACTGTGTATGCGTGGTCACCGCTTCCTGTTGCGTGGCGCAGCCCGGTTTCGCCGCAGCTTCGCCTTCGCGGGCCGTCGCCGGGCCGAGCGGGGGGAAAAAGACGAGGGCCGCGAGCAACAACGCGCGGCGCGAAGCGGGAAAAGCGGCGATTGAAAACGACATTGTCGATCCTTTCACATATTGCGCGGGCATCCGAACTTGGACCGGGCGCCGGCGGGCGTGAGCATCAGACGGGCTTCGCAGCGCATGACGCCCGCCACGCCCCGCATCTGCGAGTGCAGACTCTCGATTTTCGCCAGCGAGTCGGCGTCGACCTCGGCGAGTAGATGATATGCGCCGATGGCGCTGTAAAGCCCATGGACGTTCGGAAAGCCGCGCCACGCCCGCTGCCTTCTCGCCACGATTTCGAGAAGCATCACCGCGCCGGCGCGCCGGTGTCGCCGGCGGTTCGAGCCGCACGGTGAGCCGAAAATCTCTCCGGCCCGCAGCAGCGTGGCCAGCCTGTTCCGCGCAGCGCCATGTCCGCAACCGGCGCACGTGACGCCTTGTCGAGCAACGCAGCGCAGTCGGCGACGACGCGCGAGTGGTTGATATTTTGTTGCGCCCGATTTTCCGGTCGACCGCCGGCGCCGCAAAGTCGTTGATATCGCAAGCAGGCCCTGCGCTCACGAGAAAACATCGAAACCGGTGTAAAGACCAGGGTTCGCAAATTGTTTACGTCAACATGCGGCAGGCCTCGCGCATTCTCGCGGATTAAGTAAAATTTTGTGAAATCGCCATCTTTTAGGACAGGTCGATCTTAAAAAAAGGCGTCCTATGCTGCTGGAAACGAGGGTGATGCAATGTTTATCGTCTCTGTCATCAAGAACGGAGCCGGCTCCGACATGCGGAGCTTCGCTCGCAAGGCCGATGCGGTGATCATGGCCCAACAGGCCGTGAAGTCAGACGCGGACAAGGCGATGGTTTATGCCGCGCCGGACGTGACCGATCCGGTCAAGGCCGTCACTGCCGTCGAGACCGGCGACGCGATGGTCATGGACATGATCTCGCGCAACGACTTCGAGCAGTCGACCAGCCAGATCGTTGGCGCGCTTCAGGATCTCGTCGACAAGAACGCTGCGACCAAGGCGCCCGACACGGCTGCTGCCTCCGACTCCACCAGTGCGGAAAGCTCGGTCGCTTCGGCTACGCCGTCCGCTCAAACGTCTGCCGCGGCATCGGCTCCCGTACTGTCGTCCTGACGCGACCACCGCAGACCCGCTTCAAGAGCCGTAGGCGCGTTGCGCCCGGCGGCGTCATGATATTCATTTCACCCGAATCTTGTTTGCATTCGGCGTGTCGCAGTCGATGGAATCCCGTTTTCGACGCTGCCGCAATTCACGCGGACTCGCGCCGCGCGCGTTCGTAAAAGCCTTCCAGCGTCGCCTCGGCGAGCTTGTGCCGCTCCGCCTCGCGTTCGACCTCCTCGCAACTCGGATGGGTTCGGATCGGCAACTCCTTGCAGGAGAGCGCGAACAGCTTGAACCGGTATGGATGCGCCGGCTGCAGCGCCTTCGGGCAGGGGCCGACATAGCCGAGCCGGCGAAAGTCGTTGACGGCGTGGCGAAAGTCCTCGAACCCTTCGGGAAAGCCAGCGCCTTCAGTCAGTTCCTTGTGATAGGGCGGGATGTCGAACACCGCCCAGTGCCGCGCGCCGCCGGTCTCGCCGCTCATGTCCTGGAAGACCAGCGCAAAACTGCCGACATTGGGCGGCGTGCCTCGCCAGCGCAGGGGCGGCGACACATTTTCGCCGTCGCAGGTGAAGCGCTTGGGGATCATTCCGCCGTTGAGAAACGAAGAGGACAACAGCATCATCGGGTCCGGTCGAAAGAGCCTCGGCGCGGTCGGCGCCGATCCAATCGTCGCATGCGCGCATTGCGCCAGGCTGGCGATGCAGCGCGCGAACAGGCGGCGTCCACTGTTGCGGCAAATACGTAACCCAATGAATCCTTAAGTTTTCGACATCTAGGGTTCTTCGACACCGGGCGCGGCGGAGCCGCGCTCGCGGCATGATGCCGATCTGTCGAGCCGTTCGCCGGCATGCGCCTCTCCGATCACCGACCCGATGCCGCGACTGCTCCGCCTCCGACGCAGAACGTCCGTGTCGATCGCTCCGTCACTTCCCGAGCAAGCAACGCCATGGAAAAGCCGTCTCTCGTCTCCCGAATTCGAAGCCTCGGCGCCGTCCCGCAAATGTCCGGCGTATCGGTGTTCGACAAGGCGAACGCGCTTCCGCCATCTGCCTTTGCAGAGCTCATCGACGCGCTTTATGCGCCGATCGGCTCCTTTCTCATTGCGTTCAGCTGCGGCATTTTCGTCGCCGGCTTTGTCGCTGTGCGTAACGTCAATTCACCGCTGCTGCTGGGCGCCGGGTTCATGTCGCTCGTCGGCGTTTGCCGGGTCGCGCTCGTCGTGTTCTACCGCGCGCGTGATGCGGCGATGGACCAGGATTACGCGGAGACGCGCTTCTGGGAAACGGGCTATGCCATCGGAGCCGGGCTCTATGCCGCCTGCTTCGGCTACCTTTGCTATATCACCTTCACCGAGACGAACGACGTCGTCGGGCAGATGCTGATGGTCGCGGTGACTGTCGGATTCACCGCCGGCGCCACGGCGCGCAATTCCAGCCGCATCAAGATCGCGCTGATGCAAGTCACCCTGTCGCTGTTGCCGCTGTCGGCCGGCGCGGCCGTCGCGGCCGTCGCCGGAGGCGCCGGCTATCTGGCGCTGTCCGGCATGGCTCTGCTCTACCTGCTGGCGGCGGCCGAAATCGCCCTGTATCTGTCGCGCAACACACTGCGGCTGCTGTTGCTGAACATCGAGAAGAATGCCCTGGCGACGAGTCTCGAGGAGCAAAACCGCCGCCTCGACATCGCGCTCGACAACATGTCGCATGGGCTGTGCATGTTCGACGTGCAGTCACGGCTCGCGCTCAGCAACCATCGCATGCTGGAGCTCTACGGCCTGACCGAAGGCGCGCTGGCGCCCGGAATGAGCGTGCACGAATTGGTGGAAAAGAGCGTGGCGCTCGGCAATCACGCCGGCCAGGACTTCGCCGATCTCATTCTCGAATACGAGAAGATCATGCGCAGCCCCGCCTCGCGCTACAAGATCGAACTCAGTAACGGCCGGGTGATTTCCTGGTCGCCGCAGCCACTGGAAGACGGCGGCGCCGTGGTCATCTTCGAAGACATCACGGAGCGCGAGCGCGCAGAATCGCGGGCGCAGTATCTGTCGACGCATGATGGACTCACGGGCCTTCCCAACCGCATGTCGTTCGAACTGCTACTCGAGGACATCGTCGTCACGGCCAGACGCGAGGGCAAAGCTCTTTGCGTGATGTTCGTCGATCTCGATCGGTTCAAGCTCATCAACGACACGCTCGGCCATTCGGCCGGCGACGAGTTACTCACCCTCGTGGCGCGGCGGCTCGAGGCGGTCGTCGGAAGCCGCGGCGTCGTGGCGCGGCTCGGCGGCGACGAATTCGTCATCGTCTTCTCGGATGTTTCCAAACAATCGGAAGCCGCCGTCATGGCGCGCCGCATTGTCGATGCCGTGGCGGAGCCGCTGACCATCGCCGATCAGGAATGCATCGCTTGCGTGAGCGTCGGCGTCGCGTTCTATCCGCTCGATGCGCGCGACGCGCAGAACCTGATAAAGTGCGCCGACGCCGCCATGTATCGCGCCAAGCAGGACGGCAAGAACGATTACAAGTTCTACTGCCACGACGTCGGAACGCAGTCGGCGCAGCGGCTGCAGCTCGAGTCCGACCTGCGGCACGCGCTCGATCGCGATCAGTTCGTTCTCTACTACCAGCCCAAGCGCAGTCTGCTTACCGGAGCCGTCACCGGCGCCGAAGCGCTGGTGCGCTGGCGTCATCCCGAAAGGGGCCTGCTCGGCCCCGACAAGTTCATCCCGCTCGCCGAAGAGACCGGATTCGTCGTGGCGCTCGGGCGCTGGGTGCTGGAGACCGCCTGCCGCCAGAACATGCTGTGGATTCGCGAGGGGCTGCCGCAAACCAGCATCGCCGTCAATCTGTCGCCGCGGCAGTTCGCCAGCGACCGGCTGCACGGCGACATCGAATGCGCTCTGGAGAAATCCGGCATGCCGGCGCATCTGCTCGAAGTGGAGATCACCGAAAGCCTGCTGATGCAGAATTTCGAGAAGTCCGAGGAGCTGCTGCGCCGGCTGCGCGATATGGGCGCGCATATCGCTATCGATGATTTCGGCACCGGCTATTCGTCACTGTCGCGGCTCAAGGATTTTCCCATCGACACGCTGAAGATCGACCGCTCCTTCGTGCGGGGGATGCTGTGCGACGACAAGAACGAAGCCATCACCGGGGCCGTCATCGCGCTGGGCCGCGCGCTCGACATGACGGTCATCGCCGAAGGCGTGGAGACGCCGGAGCAGGAGGCGTTTTTGCGCGCCCGCGGCTGCGACCAGATGCAGGGCTTCCTGTTCTCGCGGCCTATTCCCGCCGAGGACTACGCCGGCTTCGTGCACGAATACAATCTGTCGCAACTGCTGGCGCAGGCCGGGCAGACGATCGCCTTGCGCCCCGCCCGCATCGCATCGCGATAGCTGCGACTTCGCTGCGGCGCTGCAAGCCGCAGAAAGGCGTTTCCCGGTCGGGAGAAGGCGACTAAAATGGGAGGAGGCGCGCTCGGCCAATGAAGCGCGCCGCCTCAGGGAAACGCCATGACCAAGCACGAAACCTTCGCCGCCGCGCCGCCCTTTGCCGCGCGCTACGGCAATTTCATCGGCGGCGCTTTCGTTGCGCCGAAGGCCGAGCGTTATTTCGACAACATCTCCCCCATCACCGGCGGCAAAATCTGTGAAGTCGCCCGCTCCGACAAGGACGACATAGAGGCCGCGCTCGACGCCGCTCATGCCGCGAAGGACAAATGGGCGCAGACGAGCCCGGCCGAACGCGCCGGCTTGCTCCTGAAGATCGCCGACCGCATGGAGGCCCATCTCCAGACCATCGCGCTGGCCGAGACATGGGACAACGGCAAGCCGATCCGCGAAACCATGGCGGCCGACATCCCGCTGGCCATCGATCACTTCCGCTATTTCGCCGGCTGCATCCGCGCACAGGAAGGCGGGATCAGCGAAATCGATCACGACACGGTGGCGTATCACTTCCACGAACCGCTGGGCGTCGTCGGCCAGATCATCCCGTGGAACTTCCCCATTCTGATGGCGGCATGGAAGCTGGCGCCGGCGCTGGCCGCCGGCAATTGCGTCGTGCTCAAGCCCGCGGAACAGACCCCGGCCAGTATCCTCGTTGTCGCCGAACTGATCGCCGACATCCTGCCGCCCGGCGTGCTCAACGTCGTCAACGGCTATGGCCTCGAGGCTGGCAAGCCGCTGGCGTCGTCGAGCCGCATCGCCAAGATCGCCTTCACGGGCGAGACGACGACCGGCCGGCTGATCATGCAGTACGCCAGCCAGTCGCTCATTCCGGTGACGCTGGAACTCGGCGGCAAGTCGCCCAACATCTTCTTCGAGGATGTGGCCCGCGAGGACGACGATTTTTTCGACAAGGCGATCGAAGGCTTCGTGATGTTCGCGCTCAATCAGGGCGAGGTCTGCACCTGTCCCAGCCGCGCGCTGGTGCATGAAAAAATCTACGACCGTTTCATGGCGCGGGCGCTGGCGCGGGTCGAGGCCATCGTGCAGGGATCGCCGCTCGATCCGGCCACAATGATCGGCGCACAGGCCTCTTCCGAGCAGCTCGAGAAGATTCTCAGTTACATCGACATCGGCATGCAGGAGGGCGCCGAGCTTCTGGCCGGTGGCGAGCGCGCGGCCTTGCCCGGCGAGCTTTCCGGCGGCTTTTACGTGAAGCCCACGGTGTTCGCCGGCCACAACCGCATGCGCATCTTCCAGGAGGAAATCTTCGGCCCGGTGCTGTCGGTGGCTAAGTTCAAGGACGACGACGATGCGCTCGCCATCGCCAACGACACGCTCTACGGCCTCGGCGCCGGCGTGTGGACACGCGACGGCACGCGGGCCTATCGCTTCGGCCGCGCCATCAAGGCGGGCCGGGTGTGGACCAACTGCTACCACGCCTATCCGGCCCATGCAGCCTTCGGCGGCTACAAGCAATCGGGCATCGGCCGCGAGAACCACAAGATGATGCTCGACCATTACCAGCAGACCAAGAACATGCTGGTGAGCTACAGCCCGAAGAAGCTCGGCTTCTTCTGATGTGATGCGCTGCGGCCGGATTCATCCGGTCGCAGCCTCTGGAACCGACCGGATGACCCCTCCGCCCCGCGTTCTCGCCACGCCCGCCGCGCTCGCTCTGATTGCCCGTCTGGCCGGCGCGCACGGCCCGCTGCTGTTTCACCAGTCGGGCGGCTGCTGCGACGGTTCCGCGCCCATGTGCTATCCGCTGGGCGAGTTTCTCGTCGGCGACGCCGATGTGAATCTTGGAGAGATCGGCGGCGCGCCCTTCTACATGGGCGCCGCGCAGTTCGAATACTGGAAGCATACGCAACTGATCGTGGATGTCGTTCCCGGCCAGGGTGGCATGTTCTCGCTCGACAATGGCACGGGCCTGCGGTTCCTGACGCGCTCGCGGCTGTTCAGCGAGGACGAGACGGCGGCGCTGGCGGCGGTGTGATGCTGCCGCCGGTGAGACATGGCGCGCGCCCGCATGCAGATTGGCGGAAAGCGCCCGGTGTCTTCGCGGGCGGAACCGCCTAGACTTGCGTCATGAAGAACATGTGAGGAGGATGTGATGGCGGATGAACAAAAAGACCAGCCGAGGGCCAATCTTCCCCCGACCCTTCCGGTGCCGCGGGCGCTCATTTACGGGGTGGGGGCGATCGTCGTCGGCTCGTTCCTGCTGACGCAGTTCGTCCACAATCCCTATCTGGCGGCGACTCAGATGGACGGCTACGAGCGCAGCCCCTTTGACGGCGTCGGTCTCTGGGCGGCGATTTTCCTCGGCATCCCCGGCCTGTGGTTCACTTGGACGAAGATCATCGCACCGATGCTCAAGAAGGGCTGAGGTGCCCGTTGCGCAGCGCGGTCGACGACAGGGCGCTGCGCGGACCGTGGAGAACGACGATCGCCGGCGGTGGCGTCGACGGCAGCCGCGCGGCGTTCGGCTCGCGCAGCCTTGCGCCGGCAAAGCACTGCAGCGCCTTGGCGCCGATGGTCCTGAAGCCGCCGCCCGGCCGGTCGACGACGGCGATGGGCATCGTCCGCGCAATCGCCTCCCAGCGCCGCCAGCGGTGGAACTGCAGCAGATTGTCTGCGCCCATGATCCATACGAAATGCACGCCGGGCGCCCGCGCCCGGATCGCCGCGAGCGTGTCGCAGGTGTAGCGCGTGCGCAGGCGCGCCTCGACATCTGTCACGACGATGCGCGGATCGGCGGCCAGCGCCCGTGCGGCGGCGAGGCGCGCGGCCATCGGCGTCAGCCCGGCGGTTTCCTTGAGGGGATTGCCCGGCGTCACCAGCCACCAGATGCGGTCCAGTCGCAGGCGCTTCAGCGCCACGCGCGATACATGCAGGTGCCCGGCATGCGGGGGATCGAACGACCCGCCGAACAGGCCGATGCGCTGACCGCAGGCGTGCGGCGGCAGAAGGGGCATGACTCGAACCTGACTGCGCCGGCGGCAGGCCGGACGACCCCCTCATTTAACCTCCCGGGACCCGGAACTCCAAGCCGGTCCCGCGCGCCGCGCCCGTCAGGCTTCGCTCCAGCGCTTGCGCTCCGTGCCGACGGTTTCCGCCGCATGGAGACGGCGGATCGCCTCGGCGAAACATTCGGCGTCGGCGCGCAGACGCTGACGCTCGCCGCTGCGGATGGTCTCGAAGGCCTTGGTCAGCGACCGATCCCGGCGCGACACCAGATGACGGATCGCCCGGCGATAATCGTCCTTCTCTTCCCGGGCGCGGCGCTGATCCGTCACGCGGGAAATCTGCATCTGGACCTGCCGGAACGCCCAGATGAAGCACAGGACAGTGACCAGTCCGATGAAGACATTGCTGCCCCAGTCGGAGGAGGCCGCCGTGCAAGACGTGTCCATCCATCGCTCCTTTTGCCGGTGAACCCGGGCCATTCGAGCCGACAAAACTTAAAGAACCCCTTTGTTGACAATTACTTACGTAACTTCGGCGGAAGGGAGTCGGTAGCCGTCGCCGACTCGGGAGCCGAAAAACGGCGCCTGTCGGCCTTTACACTTGCCCCCGAAACAGGGACTCTGCCCGCCCGCAAGACCTGTCCCTTGCCGGCGGCTGCGGGTCCATATACGTCGGCGGGCATCCCCTCAGGAGATCACGGCCCGATGCGTCTCGTCCTTCTGCTCCTTGCCGGCTTCTCGGCCCTTCTCCTTGTCGCGCCCGCCGCCAAGGCCGGCCCGAACGCGGCGATGTGCTTTGCCGTGCAGACCCAATACAATGAATGCGTGCGCCATCAGCGCCGCCACCGTCAGTGGGACGGCGACGACGACGATTGGGGCGGCCCGCAGCGGCGGCGCGGCGACCCCTGCGCCGGCTTCATCTATCAGCTGAAGCAGATGGGCTGCTTTTAGATTGACAAGGGCAGCGCCTTCGATCTAGGAGAGCGTTCGCTCGGGCGCGGCGGATTTTCGCCGCGCTTTTGTTTTTGCGTTCGCGCAAGAGCGCCGGGCGAACCGGTCAACTGCAAAAAAGCCGGCCGGCGGACAACCGCCAGAGCCGGAACGAACACGAGGACAAAGATGTTCGCAGTCATCAAGACCGGCGGCAAGCAATATAGCGTTTCCGCCGGAGATGTGATCACCGTGATGGCGCTCGAAGGCGCCGCTGGCGATGCCGTCACATTCGATGAAGTTCTGATGGTTTCGGGCGAAGGCGCTCCGAGGATCGGCGCCCCGACGGTCGCCGGCGCCAAGGTTGTCGGCGCGATCGAGGCGCAGACCCGCAGCCCGAAGACCATCGCCTTCAAGAAGCGCCGCCGCCAGAACAGCAAGCGCAAGCGCGGCCACCGTCAGGATTTGACGCTGGTCAAGATCACCGCGATCGAAGCGTGATCTGCAAAGTGGAAAACGCCGGCCTTTTGCGCTAAGCGTTTTCCCGAGGCGGGCCGCAGCGGCCCGCAATTCGAAATTTCTGCGGCGCCCGGCGCCGCGTCCGAAACGAAAAGATCCGGAGCAGGACAATGGCTCACAAGAAAGCGGGCGGCTCGTCGCGCAACGGCCGCGACTCCGACGGCCGCCGCCTCGGCGTCAAGAAATTCGGCGGCGAGTCCGTCGTCGCCGGCAATATCATCGTGCGTCAGCGCGGCACCAAGTGGCATCCCGGCGCCAATGTCGGCATTGGCAAGGACCACACGCTGTTCGCCCTCACCGACGGCAAGGTCGAGTTCAAGAGCGGCCGCACACGCGCCAGCGTAGCGGTCGTACCGGTCGCCGCCGCGGCCGAGTAAGGCGGGAAGACACGACGATCTTTCCGCCGGAGATACCCCCGGCGGACCAGGATCGCTCGATGAAGCCGCTGCGTTTCAGGCATCAGGTCCGGAAAAAGGCCTCAATTGGGCCTTCAAGGGGGAGCGGTCAGTCCGCTTCCCCTGTTTCGTCCGGGGCCGTGCATTTCGCGATTGCCTGGAGCGCTCGAAGATGTTTCCCGAGATTACCCGCGACGACGTGTTTCGCATCGAAACCGACCGGCTGTGGCTGCGCTGGCCGCGCAGCGGCGACGTCGACGGTTTTGTCGAATATGCCGGCGACCCGGACATCGCCCTGAAAACGGCGGCCATCCCGCATCCCTATTCGGCCGACGACGCCAGGGACTTCATCGCCCATGCCCGGGCCGAAAACGAGGGCGGAACGGGACTGTGTCTCGCGCTCACCCCCAAGCGCGCGCCCGCCGCGCCGATCGGGGTCATCGGCGTCCACGGCGCCGATGCGCGCGGAACCGCCGCCATGGGTTTCTGGCTGGCGAAACCCTTCTGGGGTCAGGGCTTCATGGGCGAGGCCGCGGCGACGTTCGTCGATCTCGTGTTTGGCGTGTCGTCTCTGCAGGAGCTGCGCGCCTGCGCCCTTCCGGACAACGCCGCCTCGCTGGGCGTGCTCGACAAGCTCGGGTTCCAGCGGCTCGGCCTTGGAACGATCGACGCGCCCGTCCGCGGCGGCATGTTCACCGTGGAGTGGGCAAAATTGACGCGCGGCAGCGCTCTCACCCGCTTCGCCGCGCGCCGCGCGAAGCTCACATCGGCTTGACCCCATGAAATTCCTCGATCAGGCCAAGGTTTACGTGCGCTCTGGCGATGGCGGCGCCGGCTGCGTCTCCTTCCGCCGTGAGAAATTCATCGAATTCGGCGGGCCGGACGGCGGTGACGGCGGCCGCGGCGGCGATGTCGTGGCCGAATGCGTCGACGGTCTGAACACGCTGATCGACTATCGTTATCAGCAGCATTTCAAGGGCAAGACCGGCATGCACGGCATGGGCAAGAACCGCGCCGGCGGCCGCGGCGCCGACGCCGTGCTGAAGGTGCCGGTCGGCACCCAGATCTTCGAAGAGGACGAAGAGACGCTGATCGCCGACCTCACCGCGGTCGGCCAGCGCGTCGTCATCTGCAAGGGCGGCAACGGCGGCTTCGGCAACGCCCATTTCACCACCTCGGTGAACCGCGCCCCGCGTCGCGCCAATCCCGGGCAGGACGGCGAGGAGCGCACGATCATCCTGCGGCTCAAGCTGATCGCCGACGCTGGTCTGGTCGGTCTCCCCAACGCCGGCAAATCGACCTTTCTCGCCTCGGTTTCGGCTGCGAAGCCGAAGATCGCCGACTATCCCTTCACCACACTGCATCCCGGCCTCGGCGTCGTGCGGCAGGACGAGCGGGAATTCGTGCTGGCCGACATTCCCGGCCTGATCGAAGGCGCGCATGAAGGCCACGGCCTCGGCGACCGCTTTCTTGGGCATGTCGAGCGCTGCCGTGTGCTGCTGCATCTCGTCGACGCGACCGGCGAACACGCCGGCAAGGATTACAAGACCGTGCGCGGCGAACTCGAGGCCTATGGCGCCGGGCTCGACGAAAAGATCGAGATCGTCGCCTTGTCGAAGGTCGACGCCGTCGACGCCGAACATCTGAAGAAACAGAAGGAGCGACTCAAACGCGCGATGGCGTCGGCAGGCCCTCCGGAGGCCGGCAAGCGCGCGCCGCTGTTGCTGTCCTCAGCTGCCCGCCAGGGCGTGACGGAGGCGCTGCGCGAACTGCTCGGCGTGATCGATGCCGTCAGGCGCGCCGAACTGGCGCGAAACGAACCGGCCGAATGGACGCCGTGAACATGAGGCCGCGGTCGCAGCCCCGCAAAGCGGCGGCTCTGGCGGGCGCAACGGGCTGGCGCGCTTGCCCTCTGCAAAGTCAGCTCTAGGTTCACTCGGGTCGCGTGGGAATTCCTGACGAGCGTTCTGCGCACGTCGAACCCCGGGGGCTGCGCCGTGCTCGTATCGCTCGCCATGGTTCTTGTCGTCGTCGGCTCGCTGTTCTTCCATTTCGCGAGCCCGTGGCGTGCGACCCCGATCGCTTCGAACTGGGGCTTCATCGACGACACGATGGCGCTCACCTTCTGGATTACCGGCGCGGGATTCGTGGCGGTCATCACTTTCATGGCCTATTGCCTTTACCGCTTCGGGCATCGACCGGATCGGCGCGCGGCCTATGAACCGGAAAACCGCAAGCTGGAGGTTTGGCTGTCGATCGTCACGACGATCGCCGTGGTGGCGTTGCTGGCGCCCGGCCTCATCGTCTGGGATCGATACATCCATGCGCCCGCGGACGCGATGGAGGTGGAAGCCGTCGGCCAGCAATGGAACTGGAGCTTTCGACTTCCTGGCGCCGATGGCGCGCTGGGATCGACCGACGCTCGCTTGGTCGACAGCGACAATCCGCTGGGCGTCAATCCGGCTGATCCGAGGTCTCATGACGATCTCGTCGTCACCAGCGGAGAACTGCACCTGCCCATCGGCAAGCCGGTGAAAGTGCTGCTGCGTTCGATCGACGTCCTGCACGATTTCTACGTGCCGCAAATCCGCGCCAAGATGGATCTCGTGCCCGGCATCGTGAGTTCTCTGTGGTTCACGCCGACCAAAATCGGCGAATATGAAATCCTTTGCGCCGCCTTTTGCGGAATTGGACATCCGCAGATGCGCGGAAAGATGATCGTCGAAACCGAAGCCGACTTCGCCAGATGGCGCGCGGCGCAGCAAACTTTCGAACAGTCGCACAAGCCCGACGCCGGCCGCGAGCGGCGAGCGTCCAATCGGTGATCCGCGCCCGGCAGGCGCGAAACGAGGCGGGAGACAGTGTTCATGACCGACGCTGCGACACGACCCGAAGATGCGGTTCCGGCTGCTGAAACGCCGGAAATGGAGCTGTTTCACGCGCACGGCTGGATCACCAGATATGTTTTCTCTCAGGATGCGAAAGTCATCGCGATCCAGTATGCGGGCACGGCGATCGCCATCGGTCTCGTGGCGCTCGCACTGTCCTGGGTCATCCGCCTGCAATTGGCGTTTCCCGGCGCCTTCGCCTTCATCGACGCCAATGTCTATTATCAGGCGGTGACCATGCACGGCATGATCATGGTCGTCTACATGCTGACCGCCATCTTTCTGGGCGGGTTCGGAAATTATCTCATTCCGCTCATGGTCGGCGCGCGGGACATGGTGTTCCCCTTCGTCAACATGCTCAGCTACTGGGTCTATCTGCTGGCGACGCTCGTGCTGGCGTCGAGTTTCTTCGTGCCCGGCGGTCCCACGGGCGCCGGCTGGACGCTGTATCCGCCGCAATCGATCCTCACGGGAACGCCGGGCTACGATTATGGCATCATCCTGATGCTCGTCTCGCTGATCCTGTTCATCGTCGGCTTCACCATGGGCGGTCTCAATTACGTGGTGACCGTGCTGCAGGCGCGCACGCGCGGCATGACATTGATGCGCATGCCGCTCACCGTCTGGGGCATCTTCGCCGCCGCCGTCATGGCGCTGCTCGCCTTTCCGGGCCTCTTCGTCGCCTGCGTGATGCTTCTGCTCGACCGCACGCTCGGGACCAGCTTCTTCATGCCGAGCATTGTCGAACTGGGCGAACACAAGAGTTACAACGGCGGCAGCCCGATCCTCTTCCAGCATCTGTTCTGGTTCTTCGGGCATCCCGAGGTCTATATCGTCGCGCTGCCAGCCTTCGGCATCGTCTCGGATCTCATCAGCGTTCACGCCCGCAAGAACATCTTCGGTTACCGGATGATGGTCTGGGCGATCATCGTCATCGGCATATTGAGCATGGTGGTCTGGGGTCACCATATGTATGTCAGCGGCATGGATCCGTGGTTCGGCTTTTTCTTCGCCGTGACGACGCTCGCGATCGCCATACCGACAGCGCTCAAGGTCTACAACTGGGTGCTGACGCTGTGGAACGCCGACATTCATTTCACGACGCCCATGCTGTTCGCGCTGGGCTTCCTCGTCACCTTCGTCAATGGCGGGATCACCGGTCTTTACCTTGGCAATGTCATTGTCGACGTTCCATTGTCGGCGACGCTGTTCGTCGTCGCGCATTTCCACATGGTGATGGGCATCGCCCCGGTTCTGGTGATCTTCGGCGCGATCTATCACTGGTTTCCGAAAATCACCGGCCGCATGATGGACGAACGCCTCGGCAGGATTCATTTCTGGATCACCTTCCTCGGCGCCTATGCGGTCTTCTTCCCCATGCACTATCTCGGTCTGCTCGGCATCCCGCGCCGTTTCTATGAGTTGGGACAGACTGCGTTCGTGCCGCCGTCGGCGACGGCGCTGAATATTTTCATCACCGCCGCTGCATTGTGTGTGGGCGCCGCGCAGACGATCTTCTTTTACAATCTGTTCCGCAGCCTGCGGCATGGCGCGCCCTCGGGCGGCAATCCCTGGCGCGCCGCCTCGCTCGAATGGCAGACGCCCGAAACGCCCCCGGGGCACGGGAACTGGGGCGCCGCGCTGCCGATCGTCTATCGCTGGCCCTATGCCTACAGTGTTCCGGGCGCAGCGGAAGACTATCTGCCGCAGAACGCGCCGCCGCTGACGGGAGAACATTCGACATGAGCGTCATGGGAATTTTTTTCATCCTCATAGCGTCGACCACTGTCGTGTGGCTCTGGCGGCAAGGGGTCCTGGAGGCGCCTTGGCTCGAGGAAGGCGAAGTCGCCGCCTGCGCCGGGAGAGACCCGTTGCCGACGCCCGCCGCCAAGGTCGGACTCGGTGTCTTTCTGGCTGTCGCCGGATGTCTATTTTCGCTGATGGTCGCGGCTTTTTTCATGCGCGCCGACTCGCCGGACTGGCAGGTGCAGCCCATGCCCGGCATTTTATGGATCAATACCGTTGCGTTGATCGCCGGCAGCGTCGCCATCCAGTTTGCGCACGCCGCTGCGGTGCGTGGCGATCGCGACAGGCTCCGCGCGTTGCTGGTCGCAAGCGGCGTCCTCTCCGCAGCGTTTCTGCTCGGACAGATCGAAGCGTGGCGGGAGTTGATCGACGCCGGCGCATATGCCTCCGGCAATCCGGCGAGCGCGTTTTTCTATCTGCTCACCGGAGCGCACGGGCTTCATCTTGTCGGCGGACTCGTCGCGCTCTCGCGCACGATTCGACGCGCCTGGAGCGAGCCGGACGCCGCGCTTGCGGCCGGCGTCGAGCTTTGCGCCATCTACTGGCACTTCCTGCTGTTCGTCTGGCTGCTGCTGCTGGCGATGCTCAGCGGCAAGGCGGAGGCTCTCGGCGTCATCTGCCGGCGCGTTCTGTCCTGAGCGTCTGGCGGAACCGAAAAACAGGAACGGAAAGACATGACGACGGAGCCTGTGACGACAAATCATCGCGCGCCGCAAAGGCAGAGCGGCGTGTTTGGCGCCATCGAGGACTGGGGCTCGGATCAGCGCTCGTTCAAGACCGCATCGTGGCGCAAGACCATGATGTGGATCTTCCTCGTCAGCGATACATTCATCTTCAGCTGCTTTCTCATCGCCTACATGACCGTGCGCATGTCGACGACGGTGGAATGGCCGCATCCGGGCGAAATTTTCGCGCTGGAGATCGCGGGGCGGAAAATTCCGCTCATTCTCATCGCCATCATGACCTTCGATCTCATCACCAGTTCCGGCACGATGGCGCTGGCGGTGAATTACGCCTATGCGCGCCGGCGCCGGACGGCGGCGATGCTGATGGCGGCGACGGCGGTCATCGGCGCCGCTTTCGTCGGAATGCAGGCGTTCGAGTGGACCAAGCTGATCCAGGAGGGCGTGCGCCCGTGGAGCAATCCGTTCGGGGCGCCGCAGTTCGGCTCGTGCTTCTTCATGATCACCGGCTTTCACGGCTTCCATGTATCGATGGGCGTCATCGCCTTGCTGGTCGTCGCGCGCAACGTCTGGCGCGGCGATTACGACATCGGCCGGCGCAATCCGCTCACGCATCGGACGGGCGATTATGAAATCGTCGAGATCGTCGGCCTCTATTGGCATTTCGTCGATCTCGTCTGGGTGTTCATCTTCGCCTTCTTCTATCTCTGGTGACGTGGCCCCTCTCTCGCGAGACAGACCCATGACAACGACAGACAACGCCAGTCCGCGGATCGCGCCGCAAGAGACCCGCAGTCGCACAGTCCCGGCCGAGCAGCATCGCGCCGAGGCCACGCCGCCGAATGCCGCCGCGCCTGGCCAGCAGCATCCGCTGAAGCTCTACTTCACGGTCTGGTTCCTGCTGTTCGTGCTCAGCGGCTGCTCTTACGCTGTCGATTATTTCGACTTTCACGGCGCCCTGCGCTGGTCGCTGATCATTCTGTTCATGCTGCTCAAGGCCGGCGCGATCGTTGCCGTGTTCATGCACATGGCCTGGGAGAGGCTGGCGCTGGTCTCCGCCATCCTGTTGCCGCCGCTCGCGGTGCTGGTCTTCATGCTGGCGATGGCTCTCGAGGCAAACTCCACGAATCTTTCGCGGCTCACGTTTTTTGGCGCAGGGTCATGACGTCGGCCCGGCGCGCCTTGGAGCGCTTTCCGACCGGACGGAATCGTCCGGTCGATAAGAAATCGCTCCAGATTCAAAAAGCTGGAGCAAAATCTTATCGAAAAAGTCTATCAACTTTTTCGGATTTTGCTCTAGTCGCCGGCGCCTTCGTTGCCCGCAGTCTCATGACGCCGGAAATTCGCACACAAACGAGAGTCCTTGCCCGGGAGCGATTGAAGCGCGTCAGCGCGGCGCTAGCTCTCTATGGCGCGTCTTCGAATGGATCGCGCCGAAAAGAAAATCTGACGGGAGAACGTCGATGAGCGAGGAAATCAACGCCCCGGGAGGGCGGCGCGGTGAGATACGTGAAGTGGTTGGCGTCTTTGGCAGCGTCGATGCCCTTCAGTCCACGATCGACGGTCTTCTCGTTTCCGGGTTCGATCGATCGGAAATCAGCCTGCTTGGGGAAGACGATGTTGTTCGCTCGAGCAGGGGCGCCGAAGGCGCTGTGGAACTCGAAGACGACACCCGGGCGCCGCGGCTGAACTACATAGAAAGCGAATCGCTGAGTGAGGGGAAAGCCGCTCTTGTCGGCGTTCTGTTTTATATCGGCGCGTTGACGGGCGCCGGCGCCTTGACGGTCGGCAGCGGCTTTTTTGCGAGCCCGATTGCCGCAGGCGCCGTGACGGGCGCGCTCGCTGGCCTTGCGGGATTGGCTGTGGCGTTGCTGATCGGAAAACGCCAGACGCGTTGGGCGCGCGCGCAGATAGATCGAGGCGGCCTGCTGCTCTGGGTGCGCGCCTGGACCGAACAGCGCGAACGGCAGGCGATGTCGCTCATGCAGCAGAATGGCGGCCATCACGTGCATGTGCATTCCGTGACAGCTTGAGTTCGCTAACTCAGGCCCGGGCCGGGCGGCTGGAGCGGGTGAAGGGAATCGAACCCTCGTATTCAGCTTGGAAGGCTGCTGCTCTACCATTGAGCTACACCCGCGCGGCGCAGACATGCGGGTGGATTCCTAAGCCGTCGCGCCCGGCGGCGTCAAGCCTGACCCGTCGGGTCGAGGCTTACTCCGCCCGGTGCAGTACGCACACGTAAAACCCGTCGGCGCCGGCGCTGGCGGGAGAAAAGCGCAGGCCGGGGCCGTGCGGCGAAGCGAAGCGGACGAGTTGCGGCAGGCCGGCCCTTTCGCAGGCCTCGGTCGCGGACAGCGCCGCGAAGCCCGTGTTGGCGGCGAGAAAGGCGGCGATCTGGTCCTCGTTCTCGTCACGCAGCAGCGAGCAGGTGACATAGACGAGGCGGCCGCCCGGCTTCACGTAGCGCGGGGCGAGCGCAAGCAGATTGCGCTGATCGGCCAGCCGCTGTTCCAGCGCGCCGGGGGCGACGCGCCATTTGGCGTCGGGATGCCGGCGCCAGGCGCCGACGCCGGTGCAGGGCGCATCGATAAGCACGAGATCGCAGCGGTTTTTGAGATCGGCCAGAACATCCGCCTTGCCGCGCGGAGCGCGCAACTGAATGTTGCGTGCGCCGGCGCGCTCGGCCCGGTCGATCAGCGGCGTGAGGCGGCGGCCGTCGTCGTCGAAGGCGTAGATCTGCCCGCGATTGTGCATCTGCCCGGCCAGCGCCAGAGCCTTGCCGCCACCGCCGGCGCACAGATCCAGCACCTGCTCGCCGGGAGCGGCGGCGCAGAGCAGGGCCGCGAGTTGCGAGGCTTCGTCCTGCGGCTCCACGAGGCCGCGCACGTAATCGGGTTCGGCGGTCAGCGCCGGTCCGCGGCCGTGGCCGGGGAGAATGCGCAGACCGAGCGGCGACAGCGGCGTTTCGCGCGGCTCGAGATGGGCGAGCTTTTCCAGCGCTTCGGCGCGCGAGGTCTTGAGGATGTTGACGCGCAGATCGACGGGCGCGCGTTCGGCCAGAGCCGCGCCTTCCACCGCGGCGCCGGCGCCGAATGCCGCCTCGAAGCGCTCCGCCAGCCATTGCGGATAATCGCCGCGCACATGGGCGGGCGCGTCGTCGAGCGTCGCCGTCTCCAGCCGCGTGCGCTCCTGCGGCGAAAGCGGCGCCGGCGCGTGACGCTCGCCGCTGCACAGCGCCGCAATCGCATCCACCGACAGCCCACGGGCTTCGCGCAGCGCGCCGATCATCACGCCGCGCGGGGAATCGTCGTCCATCACGAAGGCGGCGGAGGCGCGCTTGCGCAGCGCGTCGAACGCCAGGCTGGCGATGGCGGCGCGGTCCTTGGAGCCGGCGAAACGATGCGTCGTTCCCCAGTCCTTGAGGGCCGAGGCGACGGGGCGTCGGCGCTGGGCGATGTCGTCGAGGATTTCGATCGCGGCGGAGATATGTGCGGCAGGTGTCACGGCGCCTCTCGGGTCGGGGGCGGATGCTTCCCATGATGCGCGGCGGCGCGCAAGCCGGCGGCGTTCGGCGCCGGTCGAGACTCCAACGGCCGGACCCCGCCCGGCCTGCTGAGGCGTCCGTGGATCAGGCGTCGTCCCAGGGCCGCAGGCCCTCGACGTCGACGTCCTTCGCCGCTTCGGCGACCGACTGCCCGTCGAGCACGAGATCGGGGGCGATCTCGAGCAGCGGCAGCATCACGAAGGCGCGGCCGAACAGCTCCTTGTGCGGCAGCGTCAGTTCCGGATCGTCGAGCGTGCAGCCATCGAGAAAGAGAATGTCGACATCGATCAGCCGCGGTCCCCAGCGGCGCGACGGCTCGCGGCCCATGTCGGCCTCTATGCCCTTGACCGCCGCCAGAAGCTGATAGGCGTTCAGCGAGGTGCGGCCGATGGCGCAGGCATTGGCGAAATCGCCCTGATCGAGCACGCCCCAGGGCGGCGTGCGGTAAACGCGCGACACGGCTTCGAGCCGGGCGATGCCGCGCTCTTCCAGCAACCGCAGCGCTTGCCTGATGTTTGCCGGCTTGTCGCCGATATTGCTGCCCAGTCCGAACCCGACCCGCATGTTCCAGTTTTCCCGATCAGCCGCGCAACGTCTGTAACACGGAGAAGGCCGCCTTGTGCTCGGCGGCGTCATGAACGCGAAACACCTGCGCCCCCGCCTGCGCCGCAAGGAGATTGGCGGCCAGCGTGCCGGTGAGCCGGCCGGGGGCGGCGCCGTCCGGCAAATCCTTGAAGATCGACTTGCGCGACACGCCGATCAGCAGCGGAAAGCCGAGCGTCAGCAATTGCGGGATCGCCTGCAGGGCTTCGTAATTCTGCATGCGGCTCTTGCCGAAGCCGATGCCCGGATCCAGCAGTATATGCCCTGCCGGAACGCCGGCTCGCGCCGCAATGTCGAGCGAGTGTGCGAAAAAACGCTGCATGTCGGCGACGATGTCGATGTCCGGATCGGTCGTTTCGCGATTGTGCATGACGACGACGGCGGCGGCGGCGTCGGCGATGACGCCGGCCATGTCCGGATCGCGTTGCAGCCCCCAGACGTCGTTGACGACACAGACCCCGCAGGCCAGCGCCCGCCGTGCCGTTTCCGCCTTGTAGGTGTCGATCGAGACCGGCGCGCCGGCCTCGGCGACCAGCGTTTCGAGCAGTGGCGCAAGACGCGCCCATTCCTCTTCCTGCGGCACCGGGACATGGCCCGGCCGGGTCGATTCGGCGCCGATGTCGACGATATCGGCGCCCTCGGCGACGAGCTTCTTCGCCTGCGCCAACGCCGCCGCGCGCGAATCGAACTTCCCGCCGTCGGAAAAGGAATCGGGCGTCACATTGACGATGCCCATGATGATCGGACGAACGCCGATCAGCGACAGAAACGCGTCGCGTCCCGCAGAAATGTCCTTCACCCCGTTCCCTTCGTCTTCGTCGCCATCACGCGTTCGCCGAGCGTCGCCAGCGCTGCGCGCAGGGCGTCGTCTTCCACGCCGGCCACGGCGCCTTCCGCCCTGGCGCGCGCCGCCGCGTCGTGCGGCGGGCGGCGGCGGACGGGCGGGCCTTTGCGTTGCAGGGCTTCCTGCAGCAGGACGAGCTTGCCGACGCAGCGCCAGCCCAGATGCTGGTTGACCCGCTCGATCAGCCCGTGACTCATGTGCTGGATGTCCAGTCCGAAGCCCGGCTCCACGCGCAGGATCAGCGTCGCCGGCTCCTGCGGGCGCTCCGGCGAGGCCTTGCGGCCGCGCGCCGGCCACTGAAGCCGGACCGGCTCGCACATGCCCGCCGCCCGCGCGCCGACGATCTCCGCCCAGCGCAGCAGCAGCTGCGCCTCGCCGAAGCCGCGCTTTGCGACCAGCGGATCGAGCGCGGCATTGACGATTTCGGCCAGCGGCCGGGAGAAACTGCGCCGGCGGGGCGAAACGCTCACGTTGGTGGACCTTCCCCGGCGGGTCGGCTTGGCGCCCGCGCTGTTATCTTCTAGCTTCGCCGCCCGATGGTAGACCTTTCCGCCGCACGGCGAAAGCCGGCGCAGGGACGGGCGCGCCGGCTCCTTGCCTGGTACGACGCGCATCGGCGCGAACTGCCCTGGCGGGCGAGGCCTGGTGAGCGGCCCGATCCCTACGCCGTCTGGCTTTCGGAAATCATGCTGCAGCAGACCACGGTCGCTGCGGTCAAATCCTATTTCACGACGTTTCTGGCCCGCTGGCCCACGGTGGAGGCACTGGCGGCTGCGCCCGACGCCGAAGTGATGCAGGCGTGGGCGGGGCTCGGCTATTACGCCAGAGCCCGCAATCTGCTCGCCTGCGCCCGCGTCGTGGCGACGGAGCACGGTGGGCGTTTTCCGCAGGAAGAGGACACGCTGCGGTCCCTTCCGGGCATTGGCCCCTATACGGCGGGGGCCATCGCCGCCATCGCCTTCGACCGGCCCTGCATCGCGCAGGACGGCAATGTCGAACGCGTCGCTGCGCGGCTGGAGGCGCTGGAGACGCCCTTGCCGGCGGCCAGGCCGGCGATCGGCGCCGTCGTGCGGGAGATGCTGGCGAAGGACCGGCCCGGCGATTTCGCACAGGCCCTGATGGACCTCGGCGCGACGATCTGCACGCCGCGCGGCCCCGCCTGCGTCCTGTGCCCGTTGACCGGGGATTGCGCCGCGGCGCGTCGCGGCGATCCCGAAGGCTTTCCGGTCAAGCCGGCGAAAGCGCCAAAACCTCGTCGGCGTGGCGCGGCCTTCGTGTTGCTGAGCAATGACCTCGTGGCGCTGGAACAGCGCCCGCCCAGGGGCTTGCTCGGCGGCATGAGCGCCTTTCCGGCGACGCCGCTGACGCTGGACATCGATCCGGCCGAGGCGCTGGCCCACGCGCCGCTGGAAGCGCGCTGGCGGCGACTGCCGGGCGACGTGACGCATGTCTTCACGCATTTTGCGCTGGATTTGTCCGTATTTGTCGCGACAATCCCGCTCGCCGCCGCGGCGCCCCGGAATTGCCGCTGGGCGGCGCGCGCAACTCTGGATAAGGAAGGGCTGCCGACACTGATGCGCAAGGCGGCCGTTCACGCCGAACTGATTGTTGCAAGGCCGGATTGACCGGCGGGAAGGAGCGACGCATGGGGCGGAAGGCGGTCTATGAGGTGGAGATCACCGAAGGGGCGATCCGGGTGCGCGCATTCGGTCGCGTGCTGACGCTTCCTGCCGCGCCGCCGGGTCCCGAAGTGGGGGAGGACGGCGATTTTGTCGTTCGGCTCGACGAAATCGACCATTGGGACGCGCCGCAGGACGAGGAGACGATCGACATCGCCGAATTGCAGAAAATCCTGGCGGCGATCGAAGATCAGGCGGAAAAGCACGGCCTGACCATCGTTTTCGAATAGCCGCCCACGGGCGCCGCCGAGGCGGAAGCGGCCGGAAACGATATTTTCGGACGCCGGCTGCGACCCTATTGCAATCCCCACCCGTTGCTTTTAGGTTCCGCCCGCATCGGGCCGCCATAGCTCAGTTGGTTAGAGCACCAGATTGTGGATCTGGGGGTCCCCCGTTCGAGCCGGGGTGGCGGTACCATGTTTTCCAACAACTTTCGATAGACGGCGACGCACAGGCGTGAACGCCCGTGCAACCGCCAGGCGGCGCCCGAGGGGTTCGGTCGAGCCGTCGAAGTGTGAGCGGAGCCGCGTGGTTGCCGCGCGGTTACAAGCTCGGAAAACGCGGGGAACGGCGTGGGCGGCGCCACAGGGCCAGATAGCGCGGATATCGGGCGCCAGTGGTTGAATGGCCAACCATTCCCGACCTTGGTGAGTTTTGCTTTTTGCCGGACAGCCCCGAGCCGGTCTATCCGCGGTCTCGGGCGTTCACTTTTGCGGCTCAAGTCCGCGCTGGCGTCAAAATAGGCGATAGAGAGCGTGCGCGCAAGGGTGGCGTTTTCACTACGGTCGCTCAGCGCGGGTAGTGCAGCAAGACCCCAACCATCAAGCCGACGATGGTCATAATACAGGCCAGGGTCAGTATCTGGACGAGCGCGGTCGAGTCTTCATCCTTCATCATGGATCTCCGAACCTTCGGCCGAATATGAGAGTTGTGGGATAAATTGCGATAGCGGAGCCTGCGGCATGACAGCGCTTGGATGAGCCGTGGTTTTGGCGAAGGATGTGCGCGAGGCGCTCGGGCCGACGAACAGCCGTGACGCCATCAGCAAACTCGACGACGATGAAAAGGGTGTCGCTTCAACCGACACCCTTTGCGGCCGGCAGGAATTGCAGATCGTTTCCGAAGGCGGCCTCTACGCCCTCGTGCTCCGCTGCCGCGACGTCATGACGCCCGGCTCCGAACCCCACCGTTTCGCAAATGGGTCGATGCAGTCAAGGTGGCAGTCCTACGCAGTCTCGTCCCTCATCGCGCACAAGCCACTTCTGGACGAGGCGACAAAATTTTGACGGCCCTTGCACGCGCATTCGTGGGCGCCCCAGAGCTTCAAGCTGCCGCCAGCGGCGTCTCGAATGCGAAAGCCATAGGGGCGCTGGTTCCGTTCACATTTCAGGATGAAGCCCGCAATGGCGGCAGCCGCGGCCTCTGTCTGTGACTCCAGCTCAAGTTTGTCGCGTCCGAGAATTTCGGGCGGGTCGTCAGGGCGCGGCGGCCCCAACCATTCGATTTCATACATCGCCGCGCCTCACATTGCGCTTCATTTCTGATGAACTATCGCAATCGCCGTCGGAAGGCAAAGCCCTGTCCGCATTTCATCAGGGCTTTTCAAATAGTTCCTATTGTTTTGACCATTCGGAAAACCGCAAGGCGAGCGCCCGCCTGGATTTTTTCTTTGGCGATTATTCTGCGCTCGCCGTTACGCTGCGATCAGCTTCGCAGCCGGCGGGTGAAGGCTCGGGAAGCGCCAGGCGCCCTTGCCGTCTTGCGGTGGGCTCTTGCCCTTCGTCCCGTTCCGGTGTTGCGCCCATGCCCCATTCAGGCGAGCCGGCTTCGATCCACATTCCCGGCGCTTTGGTCGTCTGCAACTCGCGCGGCCATGTCGACGAGAGTTGCTTGCGGGATTTTGATCCCGGGCGCTTGGTCAATGTGATGAGGACTTTGAGCGGCGACCGCCGTCCCGTAGTCCAGCAGCGGATGTGGCGCCGGGTTCCTGCCGCGCGTCCGTCACGAAAATGCATATGGATTCTTTATGCCGTTTCGTTCGAACATACGCGGCGAAAGGCCGCGCGTCTGTAAACGGGAACACTCCTGTTGCCGGTTGCCGATGCGCGGCCTTCTTTACACGGCGTGATGTCGCGGCGGCGCTGGTCTCGTGGCAAGATCAGACAGGCGGCGGTCGATCGGCGCTTTTCGACAGGGTGAGTCTTCGATGGCGGCGCATTCAACGGACACTCGCGCGAACGGTCACAACGATGGGGCGTTCAAAGCCCTCGCGCTCGGCGCGCTTGGCGTCGTCTATGGCGATATCGGCACCAGTCCGCTCTACACGCTGAAGACCGCCATCGACTGGGCCGGCGGCGCCGTCGGACCCGAAGAGGCTTTGGGGATGTTTTCCCTCATCGTCTGGACCCTGCTCATCATCACCTCCATCAAATACGTCGCCGTCGTCATGCGCGCCGACAACGACGGCGAAGGCGGTATCCTCGCCCTCATGTCGTTGCTCGGCGTCCGGCACGGTCGCAGGCCCTTCATCATCGCCATAGGCATGCTCGGCGCGGCCTTGCTGTTCGGCGACGGCGCCATCACGCCGGCGATTTCGGTTCTGAGCGCGCTCGAAGGCCTGAAGGGGCCGTTCCCGGATATATCGCCCTATGTTGCGCCGCTCTCAGTTGCGGTCTTGATTGTTCTGTTCGCCATGCAATCTCAGGGCACCGCCCGGATTTCAAGGTTGTTCGGGCCGATCATGACCCTCTGGTTCATCGTCATCGGCGCGCTCGGTCTCCTCGGGCTCTCGAAACATCCCGAGGTCCTGTTCGCGCTCAACCCGATGGTCGGGCTCTTCTTCCTCGCCAGTCACGGGACTGCCGGCTTTCTGCTGCTCGGCGCGGTGTTCCTGTGCGCGACCGGCGCCGAGGCCCTTTACGCCGACATGGGTCATTTCGGTCCGAAGCCGATCCGCCTCGCCTGGTACGGGCTGGTGCTGCCGAGTCTCGTCCTGAACTATGCGGGCCAGACTGCTTTGCTGATCGATGGCCCGATCGCCGGCCCCGTCAATCCCTTCTTCGACCTGTGCCCGACTGCGCTTCAATTGCCGCTGGTAGCGCTGTCGACAGTTGCAACGGTGATCGCCAGCCAGTCCATCATCACCGGCGCGTTCTCCATGACCCGGCAGGCCATTCAGCTCGGGCTCCTCCCCCGCATCCGCATCGTGCAGACATCGGAGGAGAGTTACGGCCAGATTTATGTCGGCTTCGTCAACTGGGCTCTCATGGTCCTGACGCTTGTTCTGACCATCGGCTTCCAGTCCTCGGAACGCCTTGCCGCCGCTTTCGGGATCGCGGTGTCGCTGACCATGCTTCTCACCAGCTTTCTGATGTTCATCGCCATGCGTGAGGTCTGGCGATGGAGCCTCGGCGCCAGTCTGGCGGTCGCCGGCCTGTTCATCATCGTCGACGGCTCTTTCGTCGCCGCCAATCTGGTCAAGTTCTTCGAGGGCGGCTGGATCCCTCTGGCGACCGCCGCCATCATCTATTTCCTCATGGATTGCTGGGCCGAGGGCTATGCGGAAACGCGCGCCGCCCTGGAGCGGGACACCTTTCCCATCGCCAGCTTCATAACGCGCATGGTCGACAAGGCCCGGGTCAGGGGAACCGCCGTCTATCTGACCGGGCGTACCGACGCCGTTCCTGTGCCGCTGCTGCACAATCTCAAGCACAACAAGATACTGCATGAAAGGATCGTTCTTTTGCATGTCGAGAACGAGCAGACCCCCCGCATCGACCCCGCCGCGCGGGTGGAGACATCGCGGCTCGACGGGGAGTTCTATGCAGTCAACATCCGGTATGGGTTCATGGAGCAGCCGGACCTTCCCCACGCGCTGTTGCTCGAATCCCTGACCACGCCCTTTCAACTGAACATGGCGGAAACGTCGTTCTTCGTAGGCCGGCTGACGATTGTCCCGATCGGTCTCTCGGCGTGGCGTCGTTTGAGGCTGCGCTTCTATCAGTTCATGCACCGCAACGCGCTCTCGGCCACTGAATTCTTCCGGATCCCGCCCGGTCGTGTCGTCGAACTCGGGACTCAGGTCGAGCTGTGATCAATGGCGAGTTGCCGCGAGCCGCCGGGTCGCGGTATCCGGGCTTGTATCGCGCGAGCTTTTAATTTTCCGCAATCGAACCGGTTGCTTTTCAAGCAGCTCAAGGACTGGCTGCTTGTGTGTAAAAGTGAGTATTGAGACTATGTTACGACGGGATCCGACGCCTTGCCAACATTGCCACTTACTCTCAGCCGATGAGAAATTTACAGCTGAAGGAACGGTTTTGGCGACCGCGGCGAATACAAACAAAATCTACATGTTTGACATGCCGTAAAAAAATGGAGGCGGAATCAAGAGAAATTGGTTCACCCATGTTCGTTTCGCACCTCTTGCTTCATTTCGTCACCCCGCGCGGATGTTCGTGAAGGCGATCGTCGAACTCGACAATGTGAGCGTGACCGGCAACAGCTTCGGGCTCGGCGTCGTCGCCTGCAACTCGTCGAGCCCGAGCACGGTCGATCTCACGAGGTCCACGATTTCGGGCACAGCCAGTTAAGGCGTCCTCACCGCTGGAACCGCGGTCGTCAGCCTGTCGCAGATGAGGATCTACGGCAAACGGCGGCGGCGTGTTCGCAAACGGAGGGTCGACCATCTCCTCCTTCGGCAACAACGCCATAAACGGCAATGCCTCGGATGGCTCGCCCACAGGAAGCGTCGCGCTGAAATAGGAGCCCTTCGATCGTGCCGGTGTCCGGTAAACAAGCGTAACGCTCGCGCCGATCCATCCACGGTCGCGAATGTTCGCCTTTGCAGCGACGGCAAACCAGGTGATGGCAGGTTGGCGCACAAGGCCGGCGCGTTCACAAGCTTCAATAAAAACAAGCAGATTTTATTGAGAATGGTCGGAGTGAGAGGATTCGAACCTCCGACCCCCTCGTCCCGAACGAGGTGCGCTACCAGGCTGCGCTACACTCCGACAGATCCGCGCACCGTCCGGCCGCCGATCGAGGGGGTGTATAACCTCGGGGCGCGCGGACTGCAACAGCTTTCCACGCAGGTCTCGCGATCTCCGTGGATAGCGGCGCTCTGGCCCGCGCCACGCGGGTTTGGCTTTGAGGGGCGGGGCTCTGGCGTGCTATTCGCAGGGCCTGCGTCGCCCGCCCGCACAGGCGGCCGGGTCCTTCACAGCGCCGATGGCGGCGCGATCCTTCCCCGGGGCGAACCGAATCTGCATGTTGACCATTTCCGATCTCATCTATCGCCTCGGGTCGCGCCTCCTGTTCGACGGCGCCAGCGTTGCTATGCCGAGCCGCGCCCGCGCCGGCTTTGTCGGCCGCAACGGCGCCGGAAAGACCACGCTGTTCCGGCTGATCGCCGGTGAGATCGCTGCCGAGAGCGGTTCGATCGCGCTTCCCGCCCGCACAAGGCTTGGCCGCGTCGAGCAGGAAGCGCCCGGCGGGCCGACGCTGCTCGTCGATTTCGTGCTGGCCGCCGATGTGGAGCGCGCGACCTTGCTGGAGCGGGCGCAGACCGAGGACGATCCCCACGAGATCGCCGAAATCCAGACGCGCCTCGCTGACATCGACGCCCATTCCGCCCCTGCGCGCGCTGCGGCGATCCTCAGCGGTCTCGGCTTCGACGAAACGGCGCAGCGCCGGCCGCTCTCGGAATATTCCGGCGGCTGGCGGATGCGCGTCGCCCTCGCCGCCGTGCTGTTCTCGGCGCCCGATCTGCTGCTGCTGGACGAGCCCACCAATTACCTCGATCTCGAGGGAACGCTGTGGCTTGTGGATTACCTCGCCCGCTACCCCGCCAATGTGCTGGTCATCAGTCACGACCGCGATCTGCTCGACGCCGTGGCGACACATATCCTGCATCTGGAGCGGGGTAAGCTGACGCTCTACAAGGGCGACTATTCGTCGTTCGAAAAGCAGCGCGCCGAAGCGATGACCCTCGCCGCCAAGGCCGGGAAGAAACAGGAGGAGCGGCGCAAGCATCTTCAGGATTTCGTCGATCGCTTCCGCGCCAAGGCCACCAAGGCGCGCCAGGCGCAGTCGCGCCTCAAGATGCTGGAGAAGATGGCGCCGGTCGCCGTGATGATCGACGACGACGTGCTGCCCATTCACCTGCCGTCGCCGGAAAAGCCGCTGTCGCCGCCGATCATCGCGCTGGAGCGCGCCAGCGCCGGCTATGGCGATCGAGTGGTGCTGTCGCGACTGACCCTCAACTTGTCGAACGACGATCGCATCGGCCTGCTGGGCGCCAATGGCAACGGCAAATCCACCTTCGCCAAACTGCTCGGCGGACGACTCGCGCCGATCGGCGGTGAAATGGTCCGCGCGGCCAAACTCTCCGTGGGGTTTTTCGCGCAGCATCAGGTCGACGATCTCGATCTTTCCGACACGCCGTTCAAGGTGTTCGCGCGGTTGATGCCCGACGCGCCGGAAGCGAAAGTGCGTTCGCGCGCCGCGCAATGCGGTTTTTCCGGCGCGCGGTCGGACACGAAAGTCGAGCAGCTCTCGGGCGGCGAGAAGGCGCGGCTGCTGCTGGGGGTCACCTCTTTCGACGCGCCGCATCTGCTCATCCTCGACGAGCCGACGAACCATCTCGACATCGACAGCCGGGCGGCGCTGATCGAAGCGATCAACGACTACGAGGGCGCGGTGGTGATGGTGTCGCACGACCGCTATCTGCTGGAGGCCTGCGCCGACCGGCTGTGGCTGGTCGATGGCGGAATGGTCAAGGCCTTCGAAGGCGACATGGACGACTATGCGAAACTGGTCCTGTCGAAGGCCCGCGGGCCCGAAGAGCCGCGCCGCAAGGAGGAGGCCCCCGCCGCCGCGCCACTGGTCCCGAAGCGCAAGGATGCGGGTCAGTTGCGCCGGGCTCTTGCCGCGGCGGAGGAGAAGGTCGAGAAATTCACGGGCCTGCTGGCGCGAGTCGACGAAGCGCTGGCGGCCCCCGACGCCTTTTTGCGCAATCCCCAGGAGGCGGGGCGCCTTGCCAGCCAGCGCGAAGACCTTGCCAGGGCGCTGGCCTTGGCCGAAGAACAGTGGCTGATCGCCGCGAGTGAATCCGAAGGCGGATGAAGGGCTGGCGGGCAGCGAGTCATTCGCCTTCGGCTTCTGCGGTCTTTCTGCGGACTTCCTTCTTCGGTATACGTCGCGGCCCTTCGATCAGCCGCACCACCAGCCCCCACAGGGTGCGCACATCCTGTTGCGTGAGGCTCATGCGGTGGAACATGTTGCGTAGATTGCGCGACATCACCGGTTTTTTGGTGAGGGGACGGAAGAACCCGCGCTGGTCGAGTTCACTCTCCAGAAAATCGAAAAAGGCGAGCGTCATCTCCCGCGACGCCGGCGGCGAACGCTCGGAAACATCGAAGGGCGCGACATCGCCATGGGCGTTGCGGAACCATTCGTAGCCGGTGAGCAGCACAGCCTGCGCGAGATTGAGCGAGGCATAGGCGGGATTGACCGGAAAGGTCAGAATGGCGTCGGCGAGCGCCACGTCGTCATTGTCGAGCCCGGTGCGCTCGGGTCCGAACATCACCCCGAAACTTTCCCCGGCGCGCCAGCGCTGCGCCCGCTCGGACATCGCCAGCGCGGGCATGTGCACCGGCTTCATCTGCCCGCGACCGCGCGCCGTGGCGGCATAGACGAAGGACAGATCCTCGATCGCCGCCCGCGTCGAATCGTAAAGCTTCGCGCTCTCCAGCAGATGCACGGCCCCGGCGGCGGCGGCATAGGCGCCTTTCCGGTAAGCCCCGGTGCGTGGCCAGCCCTCGCGCGGCGAGACCAGCCGCAGATCGGAGAGGCCGAAGTTGGCCATGGCCCGGGCGCACATGCCGATGTTCACAGCCAGTTGCGGCCGCACCAATATGACCGCCGGTCCGCCTTCGACCGCCGGCTTCGAATGATCCGTTCCCGCTCCAACCAATTCCGCTCTCCCGTTGCAGGCGGCAAATTAGGCCATATGCCCGGCGCGGGGGAAGGGCGGCGCGCCGTTGCATCCCCGTCTTTCTCGCCGGCTCCGGCGCGCCCTGTCGTCGTTCGCGCCGGAGTCGTCAGTAGTCTGTAATTGTAATAATTCCAAAAAGCCCGAGACCCTTTGTCGTAAAGCAGTCAACCGACAAAATTCATGTTGCAAACAAGACAGATTGAAATGCTTCCACTCTTGAACATTACGGATTGACCATCATCACCTGCCGACAATACCTTTGCAGCCGAAAAGGAAAACTTCCGAGGGTTCTGTGAGCAACGTCAAATCACCGCTTTCCCTGCGCGCCCTTCGCGGCGCTGCGCTCGAATTTCTCGGGGCGCAGGACGGCGTGTCGGCAAAGACCATCGGCATTGCTGCGGCGCTGGCGTCGAGCGTCGGCGTTTCCGCGCTGGCGCAGAATGCCTCGACCATGCTGCCGGCGGTGAAGGTGGACGCTCCGGTGGAAAAGCCCAAGCCGATCGTCGCTCCCAAACCGAAGCCCGCGCCCGCGGTCGTCGCCAGGGCGAAGCCGGCGCCGCATCCTCACCCTGCGCCGGTCGCTGCGGCCCCCGCGCATCGCGTCGTCGCGGCGCCGGCCCGCATCGCAAGTCCGTCGCGCGGACCGGCCGCGCCCGGCCCGCGCGCTGGCGCCGCGGCGCCGACGCAGATCGCGGCTCCCGCCCCGGCGCCCAACGCCAACCCTTATGCCGATCCGGTTGCGCCCTACAAGGTCGATCGTCTGTCATCGAACAAGTTCACCCAGCCGATCCTCGATACGCCGCGCACGGTCACGACGCTGACCAAGGAAGTTCTCGAAGACAAGGGCGCGACCAGCCTGCGCGAACTCGGACGCAGCACCGCCGGCGTGACGCTCGGCACCGGCGAAGGCGGCAACGCCTTCGGCGATCGCTTCTTCATCCGTGGCTTCGATGCGCGCAACGATATCTTCATCGACGGCGTGCGCGACCCGGGCGTCAGCATCCGCGAGAACTTCTACACCGAGCAGGTGGAAATTCTGCGCGGTCCCGGCTCCACCTTCTCTGGGCGCGGCACGGCCGGCGGCGCCATCAACATCGTCACCAAGCAGGCGACCGATCGCGACTTCGTCGAACTGAAAACGATGGGTGGAACTTCGGACCAGACGAAGCGCATCACGCTCGACGTGAACAAGGCGATCAGTCCGGTTCTCGCAGTGCGCGCCAACGGTCTTTTCCACGACGCCGGCGTCGCGGGCCGCAGCTTCGTCACCGACTATCGCGACGGCGCAACGGGTTCAGTGGTGTTCAAGCCGCTCGACACTCTGACCTTCACCGCAAACTACAACCATGTCTATATGAAGGGCCTGCCGGATTTCGGCGTTCCCTACAACCGCATTGCCAATCGCCCCTTCACCGAAAATCTGGTTCCGCGCTACACGTGGTACGGCCTCGCCAATCGCGATTTCACCGCCTCGCAGCAGAATTTCGGCACGCTGACCGGGGAGTGGAAGGTCAATGAGCATCTCACGCTCGCCAGCCGCCTGCGGCAGGAGCGATCGGTGCTCGATTACATCGGCACGATCGCCGAGGGCGCCAATCTCGCCAAGGGCACGGTCAATCTCAATCCGCAGAGCCGCTATCAGGTCACGACCACGCTCGCCAGCCAAAGCGACGCAACGCTGAAATTTGCCACAGGCCCGGTGAAGCACACGGCCATCTTCGGCGCCGAATTTTCACGCGAGGGCGTGACGCGCGACACATATGCCGGCCTGCAGTCCGAACTCTCCAACGGATCGTCGAGCGGCTCGATCGTCGCCAATCTCTGGCAGCCGCCGACCGTCCTGCCCTTCGGCCACAATGCCTATCTGACGGGAAATCCGACGCGCATCGCCGTCGACACCAAGGCCGGCTATTTCATCGAGACCGCCAATTACAACGATCTCGTCATCGCCAATGCCGGCGTGCGCTTCGACGATTACAAGATCACCAGCCGCGACGAGGCGCTGACGACCTTCGCCGCCAGCCACTCGGGCATGGTCAATTACAATGGCGGCCTGGTGCTGAAGCCCCGACCCGATGTCAGTCTCTACGCCGCCTACGCCACATCGTCGAACCCTGTCGGCGCCGAACTCGACGGCAGCGCCGCCAATTACGGCGGTCTCAATCCGTCGGCGCAGATCTTTGCGCCCCAGCTCAACCGCGCCAAGGAAATCGGCGCGAAATGGGAGCTGTTCGATCGTCACATGCTCGCCTCGGCGGCGCTGTTCCGCACCGATGTCTCTGGCGCTCGCGAAGTCAACGGCGGCGTCACCACGGCGCAGGCCGCCTATCATGTGCAGGGCGTCGATCTCCAGATTGCCGGCAACATCACGCCGCGCTGGAATGTGATCGGCGGCGCGGTGTTCATGGAATCGAAGGTCGATCGCTCCGTCGCGACGAGCAATGTCGGTCTGCAGCTCGCCAATGTCGCGCATCAGTCGTTCAGCGTGCTCAGCAAGGTCGAGTTCGGCGATCTCCTCGGCCTCGACAAGGACGCGCTGGAAATCGGTGGACAAGCGGTTTACCGCTCGAAAATCTACGGCGGCGGCAATCTCATCGCCAATGGCGGCGCCTCGATCAACGCTGCGGGCTTGGCGGCGCCGACGGCGTCCAACCCCTTCGTCAATGTGCCGACCGTTCTGCCCTCCTACTGGCGCTTCGACGCCTTCGCGGAGGCGAAGATCGGCAAGAACGTCACCATCAAGGTGTCGGTCAACAACATCTTCGACCGCACCTATTACGATGCATTCTACCAGAGCGCCTCGCCCTTCACGCAGATCGCCCCGGGCCGCGCCGCCTATCTCGAAACTATCGTCAAGTTCTGAAGGTCCCTGTCGATGCTGATCCACATCCCGGCGGCGATTGCGAAAGAGGAGGCGCTGTCCTTGCGCGCGGCCATCGCGCAAGGCCCGTGGGAGGACGGCGCATCGACCGCCGGCGCCAATGCCGGTCTGAAGAAGAACCGCCAGCTTCCGCCGGATGGCGCGCTGTCGCGGCAGCTGGGCGGCAAAGTGCTCGCGGCGCTGGTCGCCAATCCCGCCTTCGTTTCGGCGGCGATCCCGAAACATATCTACCCGCCGTTGTTCAACCTCTATGCGCCGGGCGACGGTTTCGAGCCGCATGTCGACAACGCGATTCGCGGCGACGCCGTCACCGGCGCGCGCATGCGTGTCGATCTCGCGGCGACGCTGTTCCTCTGCGAGCCGGAAGACTACGACGGCGGCGAACTCGTCGTCGACGACATCTACGGTTCGCGCAGCTTCAAGCCGCCGGCCGGTGATCTCGTGCTCTATTCGGCCGGCAGCCTTCACATGGTGGCGCCAGTGACGCGCGGCGAACGTTTCGCCTCGTTCCTCTGGCTGCAAAGCATGATCCGCGCCGATGAAGCGCGCGGCCTCGTGCATGAACTCGACGGCTCGATCGCCGAACTGTCCGCGCGGCTGCCCGCCGCCGACGCCGACATGCGCAAGCTGGCGAACGTCTATCACAATCTCGTCCGCCTTTGGGGGGACGCCTGATGCTGGTCTGCATCCCGGAGGTTCTGAGCAAGACGGATGTCGCGCATTTTCGCGACATCATGGCGCGGGTCGAATGGGAAGACGGGCGCAGCACGGCGGGCGCGCAGTCGTCTCTCGTCAAGAACAATCTGCAATTGCCGCAGGACAGCGCCGCGGCGCGCGAACTCGGCGAGCGCGTGCTCGACGCCCTGTCGGCTTCGGCGACATTCGTTTCCGCGGCGCTGCCGCACAAGATATTCCCGCCGCTGTTCAACAGCTACGGCGTCGGCCACGGTTTCGGGCTGCATGTCGACAACGCCATCCGCGGCGTGCCGAAAACGCCGGTGCGCATCCGCACGGACTTGTCCGCGACGCTGTTCCTGTCGGAACCCGACGATTACGACGGCGGCGAACTCGTCATCCAGGATCCGGTCGGCGAACAGGAGGTCAAGCTCGCGGCCGGCGATCTCGTTCTCTACCCCTCGACCAGCCTGCACTTCGTTCGCGACGTGACGCGCGGCGAGCGCGTCGCCTCGTTTTTCTGGCTGCAGAGCATGGTGCGCGACAATGTGGCCCGCGCCTTGCTCTTCGATCTCGACCAGACGATTCAATCGCTCACGACGCGGTTCGGCGGAGGTGATCCCTCCTGCGTGCGGCTGACGGGCATCTACCACAATCTCATAAGGACATGGGCCGAAACATGAGAAGCAAGACAGCGCTCCTTTTCGCGATCGCGGCCGCTGCGCCGCTCGTTCCCGCACTGCCGGCGGCGGCGCTGGATGCGACCGTGGCGGCGAAGCCGCACGATCTGTCGATCGGCGTGATGTTCCTCAACGCCGACATCGTCGTGAAAGTGGTGATGATCGGCCTGCTGATCGCTTCTATCGCCTGCTGGACCATCCTCATCGCCAAGACGATCGAACTGAAGAAAGCCCGCCGCCGCGCCGAAGAGGCGTTGCAGGCGCTGGCCGAGGCGCGCGGTCTCTCGGAGGCGCGGCTGTCGCTCGGCAAAGGCGAGACCTTGACCCGCGCCTTTCTCTCGGAGGCGACGCGCGAACTCAAACTCTCGTCGGACATTCTTTCGGCGCCCGGGGTCAAGGACCGCGTAGCGTCCTGCTTCGCGGAAATTGAACGCGCAGAGGCGCGGGCGATCAAGCGCGGCACGGGGCTGCTCGCCTCTGTGGGTTCAACCGGCCCCTTCGTCGGCCTGTTCGGCACTGTGTGGGGCATCATGAACAGCTTCATCGGCATCTCGAAAGCGCAGACCACCAATCTTGCCGTCGTCGCGCCAGGCATCGCCGAAGCGCTGCTCGCCACGGCGGTAGGTTTGTTCGCCGCCATTCCGGCGGTGCTGATCTACAATCACCTCGCGCGCCAGACGAGCGGCTATCTCGAACTCGTCTCCAATCTCTCCGGCGAATTGCTGCGCATCGTCTCGCGTGATCTCGATCGCGGTGAAACCCATGCGCCCAGCAAAATTCACGCGGCGGAGTGAGCCATGTCCGCGCATCTGGGAAAAGGCGATCTGGAAGAGACCCACGAGATCAACGTCACGCCGTTCATCGACGTGATGCTGGTGCTGCTGATCATCTTCATGGTCGCGGCGCCGCTCGCCACCGTCGATCTGCCGGTCGATCTGCCAGCTTCCAATGCTGCTCCGCGCGAAAAGCCGGAGAAGCCGATCTATGTGACGATCCGCTCCGATCTCGCACTGGCGCTCGGCGAGACGCCAGTCAAGCGCAACGATCTCGTCGCCTCGCTCGACTCGCTGGTCGGCGGCGACAAGGGCAAGCGCGTCTATCTGCGCGCCGATCAGTCGGTGCCCTATGGCGAGATGATGGCCGTGCTCGAAAAGCTGCGGGCTGGCGGCTTCCTGAAGGTGGCGCTGGTGGCGATGGACGCCGGCGGCAAGGAGGTCAAATGAGTCTCGCGTCGTCGCTCGGCCTGGGCAGGAACGACAATCGTCTGTGGACGAAGTCCGCCGGCGTCGCCGCGCTGCTTCATGCGGCCGCGCTCGGCGCGCTGCTGTTCGAGATGCGCGGCGAGATCGACGAAGATGCGGGCGGCGCGCCGGCCATCGAGATTTCCATGGAGCCCGCCGCGCCGCGCGTGGCCGATGCGCCCGATGCGCCGATCGGGCCGGTGTCCGACGAATCTGCCGCATCTGCTTCCGCTGTGGCGGCGTCCTCCAGGGCGGCGGAAGACGAAAAAATCACGCGTACGCAGTCGGAAGACGCCGATCTTTCTCGCAACGACTCGAAGCAGAAGCCCGTTCAGGAATCGCAGGCGCCGCAATCAGAAGAGGTTCGCGTCAATGATTCGGCGGCCTCCGAAGCCGCTGCGCCGGCGAAGACCGAGACCGAAAAGGTCGCCGACAGGCCGACGGCGCCGGCGCAGGGCGTCGATCCCAAGGTGAGGGCCGCGATCCTCACCTGGCAGAAACAGCTCGTCGCGCATCTCAATCGCGCCAAGCGCTACCCCGCCGCTGGCGCCCGCCGCTCCGCGGAGGTTGGGGTCTATTTCGCCATTGATCGTCGCGGCCATGTCGTCGCCGCCAGCGTCAAGCGCTCGTCGGGGCTCGAACCCTTCGACGAGGCGGCGCTCGCCATGATGAAGCGCGCAGACCCCGTGCCGCCGCCGCCCGCTGCGCTCGCCGACGAAGGACTTACCTTCGAAGTGCCCGTGCAGTTTCGCGCGCCGCACAAGTAAGGCTTTCGCCATCGGCCCGCGGCGGCGCTTTGCGCGCTCGCGGCTGAAAGCGACAATGCGAAATTCGACGCGGATATCCACCGGCGCATTGCCGCGCCGACGACGCGTTGCAGGATGCGGGCGTTCGCGTCCGGCGACGCATGGTCGAAGTCTGTCGACAACAGATTTTGTACGGTCGTGCACTTGCCTTCCGCAAGCTCGGCGCCACCTCGATATATGTCTTGCTGATCGCAGGCGAGCTTGGGCTCGAGGAGGAAAACATGATCTCGACCAAAGAACATGTCACGATGGCGACGGTTGGCGGTCTTGTCGGCGCGGCAATCGGCGCAGGCGTCGGCGGAGCGGTGTTCGGGCTTCCCGGCCTTTTAACGGCGGCGATTCTCGGTGGGCTGGGCGGCGCGCTCTTCGGCTCGTACATGTAGGTATGACGAAGAAGTGCAGCCTTGTCCTTGCCTGTCGCGCACGCGCGAAAAAAAACAGGCCCGGCGGGACAGCGCCGGGCCTGATTGTCTTTGTGTCGAGCAGCAAATGAAGCAGTGATTGTCGTTACGACAGGTTCGAGCTGATCCCGTCGAATGTCGTCGAGAGCTTCGTTCCAATCGCGCGAACGCCAGCAATTACCGCTACGGAGATCAGAGCCGCGATCAGACCATATTCGATCGCGGTGGCGCCGCCTTCGTCGGTCACAAAGCGTTTCAGAAGAGTCATGTTGCGTCCCCAGAAATTTCGACGCCGCGAGAATCCTTCAGACAGGTTGCTCGAAGCTTACTGCGTAAATGTAAACAATTGTAATAATTGGATTTATATTATCCATCGACTCTGCGCCAGAGTTGGCAATCTGGTCAGTCGGTCAAATTTTCGCTTCATTCTCCTCAACTTGCCGCGGGGCGCGCGCCGGCTCCGATTTTCAATGCTGCAAGACAAAAATTCACCATGTCGCTGGATGTCGGCTCGCGACGGTCGGCGCAATCCGCCAACAGCCGAGGATGGCAGAAGCGCACGCAGGCTGTATGCACCAGTTTCGCCGCCAGTCGCGAATCGCCTTTTGCAAATTCTCCACTCTCCATGCCCGAGGCGACGACGATTTCGACGATGGCGTCGATGCGGTCGATATGGGCGGAAATGGTCGGCCAGTTTTCGTCCATCGCCGCTTCCACCATGTCATGCATCTTGCGATCTTTCACATATCGCGCGGCGTTCATCGCTTCGTTGGCAAGGACGAGCGCGCGCAGGCGCTCCGAGGCCGTGCCGGGCCCCTGGGCGATGTCGCGCAGACGCGCCTCGGCATCATCCATGAGGTGCCGCGCGACCGCTTCGTTGATCGCCGATTTGGCCGAAAAGAACCGGTAGACATTCGCTGGCGACATGCGCAGATCTCGGGCGATGTCGGCGACGGTGGTCTTCTGGTAGCCGATCTCGCGGAACAGCCGCTCGGCCGCGGCGACGATCCGGCAGCGCTGTTCAACGTCGCGCGCGCTGGTCGTATCGGCGACGACGCTCATTCGGCCGCTCCCTGACTCATGAGCCCGCCGCTCATTGCAGCAGCCTCGGCGCCTCGAGCCGGATCGGCAAGGCCCTGGTGCAACTGGCGACGGAACCACATGGCGTAGAGGGCCGGCAGGAACAGCACGGTGAGGAAAGTGGCGACGAACAGGCCGCCCATGATGGTCAGCGCCATCGGCCCCCAGAACGCCGAGCGGGTGAGCGGGATCATGGCGAGAATGGCGGCAAGCGCGGTGAGCCCCACAGGACGCGCGCGGCGCACCGTGGCGCCGATGATCGCCTCGCGGTAATTGGCGCCTTTCTCGAGGTCCTGGCGGACCTGATCGACGAGGATGATCGAATTGCGCATGTCCATTCCCGACAATGCGAACAGCCCCAGCATGGCGACGAACCCGAAAGGCGCGCCGGCGACATTCAGCGCCAGCGACGCGCCGATCACGCCGAGCGGCGCGCTCATCATCACCAGCCCGAGGCGGGCGAAGTTCTGCAGTTGGAACATCACGACGGTGGTCATCGCCAGAATGACGATGGGGAACACCGCGCCGATCGAGGCGTTGGCTTTGCTCGATTCCTCCACCGAGCCGCCGATCTCCAGCCGATAGCCGGAGGGCAGCCGCGCGCGGATGTCCTCGAACTTCGGCCACAGGCGGTCGGAAACATCGGGCGCCTGCACGCCGTCCTTCACGTCGGAGCGCACGGTGATGGCCATGTCGCGGTTGCGCCGCCAGAAGATCGGCTCTTCGTGCTCGTAGACGATCTTGGCCACCTGCGACACTGTCACCGGCGCGCCGTTGCGCGAGAAAATCACCAGATCGGAGAGGCGTGACAGGTCGCCGCGCTCGGCTTCCACCGCGCGCGCCACCACATCGATCTGATCAATGCCATCGCGCAGGGTTGTCACGGTCACGCCGGAAATCATGAAGCGCAGCCGCGCCGCCACTTCCTGCGGGGTGAGGCCGAGCAGGCGGGCGCGGTCCTGGTCGATCACGAGGCGTACGCGCGGCGTCTGTTCGTTCCAGTTGAGATGCGGATCGACGACCGCGTCGTCCGCGCGCATCACGTCGCGCACCTCATAGGCGATGTCGCGCACCTGCATCGGGTCGTCGCCGATGACGCGGAACTGCACGGGGAAACCGACGGGCGGGCCGAAGTTGAAGCGATCGACGCGGGCTCGCGCCTGCGACAGCGCGCCGCCGGCCAGAGCCTTGTCGAGCTTGGCCTTCAATCTCTCGCGCGCGGGGAGGTCCTTGGCGACGATGACGATTTCCGAATAGGCCTCGTTGGGTAGCGCTGGCGACAGGCCGAGCCAGAAGCGCGGCGGACCGGCGCCGATGTATGTGGTGTAGAACGCCGCGTCTCCGTCGCCCTTCAGCAGCTCTTCCGCCTTCGTCGCGGTTTCGATCGAGGCGGCGATCGAGGAGCCTTCCGGCAGATGCAGCTGGAAGAACAGCTCGGGCCGCTCGGAAAGCGGAAAGAACTGCTTTTGAATATGTCCGAAGCCCACCACCGCCAGCGCGAACACGCCGACCGTGCCGGCGACGACGATGCGCCGGTGATCGACTGCCCAGGTGATGAGCGCGCGCAGCCGCAGATAATTGGGCGTGCGGTAGATTTCGTCGGGATCGTGGTGGAGATGATCGCGCAGATCGGGGAGCAGTTTCACGCCGAGATACGGCGTGAACACCACGGCCACGAACCACGAGGCGAGCAAGGCGCTCATCAGCACCCAGAACAGCGCCCCGGTATATTCGCCGGTGGAGGAGTTGGCGAAGCCGACCGGCATGAAGCCCGCTGCCGTCACCAGCGTGCCGGTCAGCATTGGAAAGGCAGTCGATTCCCAGGCGAAGGTCGCGGCCTTGAAGCGCGAATAACCTTGCTCCATTTTCACCGTCATCATTTCGACGGCGATGATGGCGTCGTCGACCAGAAGGCCGAGAGCGATGATCAGCGCGCCGAGGGAGATGCGCTGCAGATCGATGCCCATCATCAGCATGACGACGAAGACGATGGCGAGCACCAGCGGCACCGACAGGGCGACGATGATGCCGGTGCGAAAGCCCAGCGACACGAAGCTCACGGCGAGCACGATCACCAGCGCTTCGACGAAGGAGCGTGTGAATTCGCCGACGGCGTCGCCGACGACTCTGGGCTGATCGGCGATCTTCTCGATCTCGATGCCGATCGGCGTCTTGGCGCGGATTTCATCGGCCGCGACGGAGAGACCTTCGCCGAATTTGAGAACATTCGCTCCGCGCGCCATCACCACGCCGACGACGATCGCCGGCGTCCCGTTGAAGCGGGCGAGAAACTTCGGCGGGTCTTCGTAGCCTTCGCGCACGTTGGCGACATCGCCGAGGCGGAACACCTGTCCGCCCGACTCCACCGGAATGGCGGCGATGGCGTCGGCGCCCTTGAGGTTGCTGGTCACCTGCACGCGAACGCGATTGGCTTTGGTCTCGAACACGCCCGCGTCGTCGATGGCGTTCTGCTTGGCGAGCGAATCGAAAATCGCCTGCGGCTCGACGCGCAGATTGGAGATCTTCGCTTCCGAGAATTCGACGAAGATCTTGCGGTCCTGATTGCCGAACACCTCCACCTTCACCGCGTCCGGCACCGACAGCAGCCGCTGGCGCAGGACTTCGACGACCTGATCGAGCTGGTGATAGGTCGCGCCTGCGCCCGAAACCGCATAGAGCACGGTGTCGACATCGCCGAATTCGTCGTTGACCTCGGGGCCGATCACGCCGGCCGGCGTGGAGCCGCGCACATCGGTAAGCTTCTTGCGCAGCATATAGAAAAGATAGGGGACGTCCTTTGGCGGCGTCGTGTCCTTGAAGGTGACGGACATCGCGACGAAACCGGGCTTGGTGTAGGTGTCGATCTTGTCGAGATAGGGCAGTTCCTGCAGCTTCTTCTCGTAGAGGTCGGCCACCTGATCACGCACCTCCTTCGCCGTCGCGCCCGGCCAGCGCGCCGTGACATTGGCGACCTTGATGGTGAAGGACGGATCCTCCGCGCGACCGAGCTTGAGATAGGAGCCAAGACCCGCAGCGGCCACGGCCAGCATCAGGAACAGCACCAGCGTTTGCCGGTTGACGGCCCATTCCGAGAGATTGACGCCCCGCATCGGCTTCGTCCTCAAAGATTTTCGGGATTGACGATGCGCACCTTCTGGCCGGCGTCGAGTTTTTGCACGCCGAGCAGGACGATGGTGTCGCCTTCCTTCACGCCGCCGGAGATCATCGCCGAGGCGCTGTCGTAGCTATCGACCTTGACCGGCGTCAGTGTCAGCCGCCCGTCGGTCTCGACCTTCCACAAAGCCGGCCCCTTGCCCTGATTGTACAGCGCAGAGAGCGGCACGGCGGCGATGGGCGTTGCGGACGAGGGCGCGATCGACAGAGTCGCGCTCATGCCCAGCGCCACGGCGGCGTCGGCGTCGACAATCGCGTAGCGCGCAGCGAAGGTGCGGGTGGAGGGGTCGGCCGAGGGGCTGAGTTCACGCAGCCGCGCCTTGTAGATTTTCGAAGGGTTCGACCACAGGAACAATTTGGCGTCGCCATGTCCTGCCGCGCTGGACCAGGCCTCCGGCAGAGCCACAGCCGCTTCCACTTCGCCGGCGCGCGCCAGCCTCACCGCGGGCTGTCCGGCGGACACCACCTGGCCGGGCTCGATCGAGATTGCAGTGACGACGCCGTCGGCGTCGGCGCGCAGCGTCGCATATTCGAGGGAGTTTCTGGAAAGCTCAACGGCGCGCGTCGCCCGCTGGAAACGGCCGCGCGCTTCTTCGGCGGCGGTGCGCACGCGATCGAGCGCGGCCTGCGCCGTCCAGCCGTCCTTGCGCAGTTTCTGCGCGCGGCGCTCGTCGCCCGCCGCCTGATCCAGCGCAACGCGCGCCGCGGAGAACTCAGCCTCGGACTGTTCCTTCTGGAGCTTGAGGTCCGTTTCGTCGAGCAACGCCAGCGTGTCGCCGGCTTTCACCTTTTTTCCGGCGTCGACGAAGCGCCGGACCACCTTGCCGGCGACGCGGAACCCGAGATCCGTCTCGACGCGCGGGCGGATTGTGGCGACGAAATCCCGTGTCTGCGATTGCGCCGTGTAGCGGACGGGCGCGGCGAGCACCGGTCGGCCGACGAGCTTGTCGGGCGGCGGCGCATCCTTTTCGCCACAGGCCGCGAGAGCGAGACTCGCAAACAGGAAAGGGACGACGTGAGCAAATCGCATGGGGCCGGATCCTTCGCCGCCGGTCGGTTCGAGCGGCGCGACAGTTCTGTCATGACGGGTGATGAAAATCAATATTCGTCAATCTTTCAATAAATCACATATTTGATTGGAATTCTGCCGACGCTACCGCTTTATTTCCTCGCAACTAAACGGCCCTTTCCAGCGTCCATAACGCCAAGGGGTTGCAGGTCTGGCTCCGGGCGGCGGGACGAGGGGAACCGGATCGAGCCCGTCGCCGCCGCCCGGCCGGCAACGGCAGATGCGCGCGAACCCCATCCAGCCGCCGGCCCAAAGCCCATGCCTGGCAATGGCTTCGTCGGCATAGGCTGAACAGCTCGGCAGATAGCGGCAGCCGCGCCCGGCGAAAGCCGAGAAGGTGACGCGATACAGAAAGATCAGCCCGCGCGCCGCGCGGGCGGGAAGCTCGGTCAGCGTCACGCGAACATCGCCGCAGGATGTTCGATGATCTTGCGGAACTCGGCCAGAAGCTGCGCGCCGACGGCGCCGTCGACGGCGCGGTGATCGCAAGACATGGTCACCGTCATCACCGTGGCGATGCTCAACGCGCCGTTCTTCACCACCGCCCGCGGCTCGCCGGCGCCGACCGCGAGAATGGTGCTCTGCGGCGGGTTGATGATGGAGGTGAACTGCTTCACGCCGAACATGCCGAGATTGGAGATGGCCGACACGCCGCCTTCATATTCGTGCGGCGCCAGCTTGCGCGCGCGGGCGCGGGCGGCGAGATCGCGCAACTCGTCCGATATTTCCCTGACGGATTTGTCCTCGGCCTTGCGCACGATCGGCGTCACCAGCCCGCCTTCGATGGCGACGGCGACGCCGATGTCGCTCGTGGCGTGGCGGCGCATCGCCTCCGCCGTGAAGGTGGCGCGCGCCTGCGGAACGCGTTGCAGCGCCAGCGCCAGCGCCTTCACGACAAAGTCGTTGACCGAGACTTTCCACGCCGGCGTGCCGGCGTCGGCGCCCGGCGCCGCGGCGTTGAAATCCTCACGCAGACGCAACAGCGCGTCGATCTCGCAGTCGGCGGTGAGAAAATAATGCGGGATGGTCTGTGCGGTTTCGGTAAGGCGCCGGGCGATCGCCTTGCGCATCGTGTCGTGGGGGATTTCCTCGTAGCGGTCGAGCTCGGTGAACGCCCGGCCCGGCCCGGCCTTGCGCGGGGCGGGCGCGGGGCCGTCGGCCAGAGCCTTCGCGACATCGCGTTCGACAATGCGGCCGTGCGGGCCGGAGCCTTCGACGCGCGTGAGATCAAGCCCATTCTCTCTTGCGAGTCGGCGGGCGAGCGGCGAGGCGAAAATCCGGCCTATGTCGATAGCAGCGCTCATCTTCACACGCCTCCCGCGGTGGTCCCGCCCGAAAGCCCGAACAGCGCCTTCAGCACATCTGCGCCCCACTCCGGCTCCATCGCCAGAATTGCCGCGGCGCCGGCGAGTCCGCCGGCCAGTGCGAGAGCGACGCCGAGGCGCTTCCGGTTGGTTCTATCGCTGGTCATTCCCCGGCTCCGGTTGCCGCGCGCCGCGCTTGCCACAAAAGCAGACTCACCCTTATCATAGGCTTGCGCGCGAGAGGCGTCCACGCGAGTTCGTGAATGAAACCATTTCGCTTTTTTTCTGCGGGGATGCGCCGCGCGGTCTTCCCTCTTCTGGTGGCGCTCGCCATGATTGCCGCTGTGCCGGCGGCGCCGCGCGCCGAAGACGAGCGCGCCCGTCCCGGCGGCCAGTCGGAACCGCATCCGGAACATCACGCGCCGGCGCTCGAAAAATTCGCGCCGCCGGTGGCCGCAGGCCCGAGCACCTGGGGCGCGCAATTGCCGGGCGGCGGGACGGGGCAAAACGGATGGGCGCAACAGGGCGCATTCCCGTCGCAGCCGCCAGTCGGCAACTATGGACCTTCGGCCGGCGGGGTTCTGGCGCGCTGCAACCTTCGCAACGGCGCCGGCTGCCAGTTCCGCTCGGATTTCGTTCCGCCCTCCGGCGTGGCGTGTCATTGCGGCGAGGTCGACGGCGTGACGCAATAGGCGCTTTCGCGGACCCGGCATTGTCCCGGCTTTTTACCCGCCCTTATTACCGATCGTAGGGGAACATGGATTCGGCGAGGCGTCTCATGCCGGTAAAGCACAGAACACATGACGCCCTGCGCCTTGGTCTCGGCGCGCTCGTCTTTACCGCCGCGCTCGGCGCCGGCGTCTTCGCCGCGCAGGCGGATCGCGTCCGCGGCGCGACGGACACATGGAGCAACCAGTTGCCGTCGATGAACAACTCGCCGGCCGGCGTCTACGGCGCGCCGTCGAGTTCGGGTCGCCCGCGCCGTCGCAACGGCGGCGGCGGCTACAATGGCGGCGCGTCCTACGGGGGCTACGGTTCCGGCGACTATGGCTACGGCGGCGGCGCCTATGTCGTCTGCTTCGCAGGAGGCTCGAGCTGCAATTTCTGGAGCAACGTCGCGCCTCCTCCCGGCACATTGTGCCATTGCGGCGGCGTCGACGGCCTCACGCAGTAACGCTCACCGATACATCGCCGCCTTCGCCGCCGCGATCACTTCCGCCACGCTCGGCAGGGCGAGCTTTTCCAGATTGGCGGCATAAGGCATGGGCACGTCCTTGCCGGTCACCCGCAGCACCGGCGCGTCGAGCCAGTCGAAGGCTTCTTCCTGCACGCGCGCCGCGATCTCCGCGCCGATACCGCTCTGCGGCCAGCCTTCCTCGACAGTGACGCAGCGGTGAGTCTTCTTCACGCTGTCGATGATCGCGGGAACATCCATCGGCCGTAGCGTGCGCAAATCGACGACCTCGGCCTCGATCCCTTCCTTCGACAGCTCCTCGGCGGCGGCCAGCGCATAGGTCATGCCGATCGAGAAGGACACCAGCGTGATGTCCTTGCCCTCTCTGGCAATGCGCGCCTTGCCGATCGGCACGATCCAGTCCTCGATCGCCGGCACGTCGAAAGTCTTGCCGTAGAGAATCTCGTTTTCGAGGAATACCACCGGATTGTCGTTGCGAATGGCGGCCTTCAGCAGCCCCTTGGCGTCGCTGGCATTGGAGGGCGCGACGACGATCAGGCCGGGAACGGCGGAATACCAGGCCGAAAAATCCTGGCTGTGCTGGGCGCCCACACGCGCCGCCGCGCCATTGGGGCCGCGGAACACGATGGGGCAGGCGATCTGCCCGCCGGACATGTACAGCGTCTTGGCGGCGGAGTTGACGATGTGGTCGATGGCCTGCAGCGAGAAATTGAAGGTCATGAATTCGACGATCGGACGCAGGCCCGCAAAGGCCGCGCCGACGCCGACACCGGCGAAGCCGTATTCGGTGATCGGCGTGTCGACGACGCGTTTCGCGCCGAACTCCTGCAACAGTCCCTGCGTGACCTTGTATGCGCCCTGATACTCGCCGACCTCTTCGCCCAGCACGAAAACGGCGGCGTCGCGGCGCATCTCCTCGGCCATGGCGTCGCGCAGCGCTTCGCGCATGGTCATGGGGATCATGGTGGTCCCCGCCGGAATCTCGGGCAGGGCGACGGGCGCCGGATGCGATTCCTTTGGAGCGGGCGGGGCGGCGGCGACGTTCGCCTCGGCCTGGCCGGCGTTGGTCTCGCCGCCTTCCGACTGCGCCGCAATGGATGGCGGGGCAGGGGGGGCCTCGGCAGAGACATCCTCGCCATCCGCCGCGATCAGCGCGATCGGCGTGTTGACCGCGACATTTTCCGTGCCGCCGGGCACCAGAATGCGCGCCAGTCGGCCTTCGTCGACGGCCTCGACCTCCATCGTTGCCTTGTCGGTCTCGATCTCGGCGATGACATCGCCGGACTTGACCTCGTCGCCTTCGTTCTTGAGCCATTTGGCGAGTTTGCCCTGCTCCATTGTGGGGGAGAGGGCGGGCATGAGGACGGGAATTGTCATGTGGCGCGCCCCCTCCCCAACCCTCCCCCGTTTCGCGGGAGAGGGAGCCGTTTCGAGGCTTCCCGGACTTCGTTACTCGATCTCGAATAGCGTCGTGAGTCCCCTTTCCCGCCAAAGGGCGTCGAGAGACGCCCGTCTTCGACCGGCTCTGGCGGGGGAGGGACGGGGAGGGGGCGTCCTGGACTGCAGCAGGGGATCATCGTCTCGCTCATCCTCACGCCAGAATGTCCGTATACAGCTCGGCGGCGTCCGGCTCCTTGTCGCTGGTCGCGAACTCGGCCGCCTCCGCCACGATCTTGCGCGCCTGCGCGTCCATTCGCTTGATTTCGTCTTCCGTGACCCCGAAATCGAGCAGGCGCCGCCGCACCTGCTCGATCGGATCGCGCTCTTCGCGCACCCGCTGCACCTCTTCCTTGGAGCGGTATTTGGCCGGGTCGGACATGGAGTGGCCGCGGTAGCGGTAGGTCTGGACCTCGAGAAGGTAGGGGCCTTCGCCCTTGCGGCACAGTTCGATGGCCTTGTCGGTTGCCGCCTTCACGGCCCGCACATCCATGCCGTCGACCTGCTCGCCCGGAATGTTGAAGGCGAGTCCGCGTTTGGAGAAATCTACCTGCGCCGAGGAGCGCGCGACGGACATGCCCATGGCGTAGCGGTTGTTCTCGACGATGAACACGACAGGCAGCCGCCACAGCTCTGCCATGTTGAAACTCTCGTAGACTTGGCCCTGATTGGCCGCGCCGTCGCCGAAGAAGGTCAGGGACACCGCGCCCGACTCGCGATAGGCGTTGGCGAAGGCCAGGCCCGCCCCGATCGGCGCCGGCGCGCCGACGATGCCATGCCCGCCGAAGAAGTTCTTCTCGCGCGAGAACATGTGCATGGAGCCACCCTTGCCCCTAGAGAAACCGCCGCGCTTGCCGGCAAGCTCCGCCATGACGCCCTTGGGGTCCATGCCGCAGGCCAGCATGTGGCCGTGATCGCGGTAGCTGGTGACGAACTGGTCGCCTTCGCGCGACGCCATCTTGGCGCCCACCACCACCGCCTCCTGGCCGATGTAGAGATGGCAGAAGCCGGCGATCACGCCCATGCCGTAGAGCTGGCCAGCCTTTTCCTCGAAACGGCGGATCAGCAGCATGTCGCGATAGGCGGCGAACTCCTGCTCTTTCGTGAAGGCAGTTGGCGGCGCGGCAGGAGCCGGGGGCGGACAGTCCAACGCATCCGACATGATCGCATCCCCTGTTTGCTGCCGATTCGAAAGATAGACCAAGACCGGGGTGAAAACGAGTGGCGTCACTTCTTGGCCGGGTCGCCGAGCGGGTGCAAATCGCGCACCATGGCCTGCATGCGCTCGTCGAGCACATGGGTATAGATCTGCGTCGTCGAAATGTCGGCGTGGCCGAGCAGTTCCTGAACGACCCGCAGGTCGGCGCCATGTTGCAGCAGATGCGACGCGAAGGCGTGGCGCAGCGCATGCGGATGCATGGCGGCGGCGGACAGGCCTGCGGCGGCGGCGGCGGCCTTCAGATCGCGGGCGAAAGCCTGACGGGTCAGATGGCCGCTGTCGCTGTCGGCGGGAAACAGGAAAGAACTGGCGGCGAGGCCCGGCGCTTCCTTGTCGAGAAGGGCGCGCCATACGCGCATCGCCGCCTGCGCCCGGGCGGTGAGCGGTGCGATGCGCTCGCGCCCGCCCTTGCCCTTGATGACGAGGAACGGCTCGCGCGCCCGCGCGGCGCTGGCCGGCAGCGACACCAGTTCCGACACGCGCAGGCCCGAGGCGTAGAGGGTTTCGAGCAGCGCCGAAAGACGCGCCGCCCGCAACCGTTCGGGCGTGGGCCGTTGCGGATCGTCGATCCCTTCGGCCGCGCTGGCCAGCAGCCGGTCGACTTCGTCGACCGAAAACACTTCGGGCGCCGTTCGGGCGCGACGCGGTCCGCCGAGGTCCCTGGCCGGATCATCCGCGCGGATGCGGTCGACATAGAGAAACTTGTGGAACTGCCGCAGCGCCGACACCCGCCGCGCCGTGGTGGCGGCCGAAACCTTGCGGGCGGCGAGGGCGGCGAGCCAGGCGCCGAGATCATCGGGTGTCGCGTCGTCGGGCGTGCGGCCGGATTTCGCCAGATGGGCGATGTAATCGACGAGGTCGCGGCGGTAGGCGTCGCGGGTGTTCTGCGCGGCGCCGCGCTCCGCCGCCAGCATGTCGAGAAAGGCGTCGAGCCGCCGCAGGGCGAGGGAGGTCATGTCGGTGTCGCCGACAACGCGAGCCTGGAGGTTCGCGATTCAGAGGCGCCGGACCGCGAGCCTCCAGACTCGTGCTCGCGACGAGTGGCGTTCGGCGCGTGTGTCACCTGTTCAGCCGCGCCGGCGGAACGATCTGCGTCATTTCCCGCGGCTGCGGCTGCACCGTGACCACGATGGCGAACATCGCTGCATAGGCGATTCCGGCGAGCGCGCCGAGAATGACGAGAAAGCGGATCAGGCTCGGCACGGACAAGGCCCTTTCGGTCGCGGCTGCTGCGCGGCAAGATAGCGCGCGTCGCCGCATTGCGAAAGACTGCGCCCGATATAGATAAGAAGCGTAGCCGCGGCGGAGGCCGGGGCGGGAGGCGGGGTCATGGTGAAGGCAGTTCGCGTGCATCGGCCGGGCGGGCCGGAGGTTTTGCAGGTCGAGGATATCGATCTTGCGCCCCCCGGGCCGGGCGAAGTCCAGATTCGCCACAGGGCCATCGGCGTCAATTACATTGATATCTACCGCCGCACAGGCGCCTATCCGGCGGAACTGCCGTTTATTCCGGGGCACGAAGGCGCTGGCGAGGTCGTCGCCTTGGGCTCGGGCGTCACCGAGTTCGAGGAAGGCGACCGGGTCGCCTATGTCGGCCCGCTCGGCGGCTATTGCGAAGCCCGCAACATCGCCGCCGACGCCTTGATCCATATCCCCAAATGGATGTCGTTCGAGACCGCTGCGGTAATGATGCTCAAGGGTCTGACCGCCCAATATCTGCTGCGCCGCACGCACAAGGTGAAGCGGGGCGACCGCATCCTCGTCCATGCGGGCGCCGGCGGCGTCGGGCAGATTCTGTGTCAGTGGGGCGCGGCGCTCGGCGCAAAGGTGATCGCCACCGTCGGCAGTCCGGAAAAGGCCGAGATCGCCCGAAACGCGGGGGCAAAGCACGCGATCCTCTACCGGGAGGAGGATTTCGTCGCCAGGATCAAGGAGTTGACCAAGGGGCGGCTCTGCGACGTCGTCTATGACGGCGTTGGGCAGGCGACGTTCCCGGCTTCGCTCGATTGTCTCGCGCCCTTCGGACTTTTCGTGAGCTTCGGCTCGGCGTCCGGGCCGATCGCCGCCTTCGACATGGGCCTGCTGGCGCAGAAGGGTTCGCTGTTCGCGACGCGCCCTTCCCTGTTCAACCATATTGCGAAACGCGCCGATTACGAGGATATGGCGCATGACGTGGTGCGCGCAATCAAACGAGGATTGATCGATATCGACACGCCGACGGCCCGGCCGCTGGACGCAGCGGCGCAGGTGCACGCCGAACTCGAATCACGTGCGACAACGGGCTCGATCGTGCTGATTCCCTAGAGCTTGGCCGTTCCTGGTCGTTGTCGCAGAATTTTTTGCAGCATGTGGCGGATCGGTCACAGGGCCATCTGCGTCTACCGGCGACGCGCGACAAGTGATTGATTGTCGTCAAGTTGACATACGATTTGAGCGTCGCGGCGATGGCTCGGGAAGCCTCCAGCGCGGCTTTTTGTCGCCGCGTCCGTAGTAAACGCAAGCAATTTGACGTGGTCAACCGCACTGAAATGCGCTTATTCTGCCCCTGTTCGCGCTTTGAGGTTCCTCCCGCCTCGCGATGGGCCCGAACCGCCTTTAGAAACCCGGCGAGAACGCCGGGTTTTTTTCTTTGTTGTTGTCCTCTTGCAACGCCTGCGGTTCTGCGCTGCCGTTTCTGTTGCATTCTGCGACAAACGGCTCCATCTTGTGACGGCGGTCATACCGGCCGCCAGAGAGGGAACAGCGACACTGTCGACAAGCGTGACAAGAGGGGCGTCCGCGCCCCAGCCGGCGGCGGCGCCCATCGCCTCGCCAGCCGGACTCGTTCTTCCCGGCGTCCTCGAAAGCCTCGACGACGCCAAGGCCGAAGACATCGTCTCAATCGATCTGCGCGGGAAAACGGCGCTCGCCGATGACATGATCATCGCGACCGGCCGCTCCAACGTGCATGTCGCCGCGATCGCCGACAGGGTGATCAAGGCCTGCAAGGCGGTCGGCTGTGCCGCCCCGCGGGTCGAGGGTCTGCCGCAGGGCGACTGGGTGCTGATCGACGCCGGCGACATCATCGTCCACGTCTTCCGCCCGGAAGTACGCCTGTTCTACAATCTGGAAAAGATGTGGGGCGGCGACCGGCCCAAAGAGCTGCGGCTGGCCTGAGTGCGGCTGAGCCTGCTGTGTATCGGCCGCATGAAAGTGGGGCCGGAGCGAGATCTCTATGCGCGCTACGCCACGCGCATCGCTGCGATGCGCCAGCTCGGACTAGACGGGCTGGACCTTCGGGAAATCGAGGAAAGCCGCGCCCGCAGCGCGCCGGAGCGCATGGCGCAAGAAGGCGCAGCGCTGCTTGCGGCGCTACCGGACGACGCCGCGTTGGCAGTGTTCGACGAGCGCGGCAAACCGGCGGGCAGCCGCGATTTTGCCGCCTTCATTGCTCGCGAGCGGGATGCCGGCCGCAAGGCGCTCTGCTTCGCCATCGGCGGCTCCGACGGGCTCGCCCCCGCCGTGCGTGATCGCGCCAGAGCCGTCTTTTCCTTCGGCGCCATGACGATCCCGCATCAGCTCGTGCGCGTCCTCGCTGCCGAACAGATTTACCGGGCGTTGACCATACTTTCGGGACATCCCTACCACCGCGATTGAGTCTTTCCGCCGAAATTCGCGCCAAATGCGATGCTGTCGACATTCTCTGAGGCCAACCGGTTGTATCTACATTCAAATTCGAAATATCGGCTCAAGCGCGGTGCAGCATTTCTCCGCTAATCCTGACGACAGATTCCTCCTCGTCGGGTGAAAGTCCATGCGTATCCGTGTTTCAGGTGTTCTCTACGCCTCCGCTATCCTTCCCATCGTCGCCGGGCTGGCGCTTCTTCTAGATTTTTCGCGCGTGCTCTCCGCCCGCGCACATGCGGAGTCGGCGGCGCAGTCGGCGGCGCAGCTCGCCGTGAAAAGCGCCCGCGCCGGCCTCGAAGCCTCTGCGGCCCGGGACGGCGGCGACGCCGTTGTCCTTGCGAGCGCGCAGACCGAGGCGGAGGCGGCGTTCACGGCCCTCTATGCGGAGCGCGCCCACGGGTTGGGCGCCGCAATGCCGCATGTCTCGGTGTCGCGGCGTGGCGACCGAATCGTCTCCACCGTAGTGTTCGATGGCCAGGCCGACGCCATGTTCGCGAAAATGCTGGGCTTGCAGAAAATACATTTCACCGGCGCGCAGGCCGCCGCCGGGGCGGCGCCGCCGGAACCGGTCGTCGCCGACCAGCAGGCGGGAACCGGCGCTGCGACCGCTTCTGCCGCGCGCGAAGAGGGCGCCTCGCGCGTGGAGCGCATGACGCCGGCGTCGAGGAAAGGGCGCGCGGCCGAGGCCGAACGCCGCTCCGCAAGCCGGAAGGGCTGAGCCGGCCGCTCAGCGCGGCAGCACCGCCCAATAATCGAGGTCGAGCAGCACCGACGGGTCCGTTTTGCCGTCGGCGCCGGTCAGCGGGAAATCGGCGCAGGGCCTGTCCCTGGTCGCGACGAGGCGCAGACGCAGAGCGCCGATGTCGGCGCGGCCGGGAATCTCCGCCTTGTCGAGCACTTCCGACCACGCGAAGATGGTGCCGCCGGCAAACAGCGGATTGACGTGCTTGCCGCCGTTGACCGCGGAAATGTGGAAGACGTTTTCCAGCCCGTTGAACGACAGCGCCCGCGCCATTGAGATCACATGGCCGCCATAGATGATGCGCTTGCCGAACCGGCCCTGCGATTCGTAATACTGGTTGAAGTGGACCTTGGAATTGTTCTGGTAGAGGCGGGTCGCCAGCTGATGCTCGGCCTCCTCGACGGTCATGCCGTCGATGTGATCGATCTTCTCGCCCTTGTCGTAGTCGCCCCAGAAGAACGACGAGCCGGCCAGCGCCTTGTCGTAGGCGGCGATGTCGAGCGCCGGAACCGCCTTGCCGAGTTCGGCCGGCGTCACGGCCTTGGGCAGATCGGGAACGACGGCGTCACCGACGGGCGCATCCTTGTCGCGCTTCTTCACCATCACCCAGCGGGCGTAGGAGAGCACCGTCTCGCCGCGCTGATTGCGCCCGGTGGTGCGGACATAGACGACGCCGGTCTCGCGATTGGAGTTCTCCTTGAGGCCGATGACCTCGGAAGTCGCGTCGAGCGTGTCGCCGGCGTAGACGGGCACGAGAAACTTGAAATCGGCGTAGCCGAGATTGGCGATAGCGTTGAGCGACACGTCCGGCACGGTCTTGCCGAGCACCAGATGGAACACCAGCATGTCGTCGATCGGCGCTTCGGTGTAGCCGATGGCCTGCGCAAAGGCGCGCGAGGACTGCACGGCGAAGCGCGGCAGATACAGAGCGGTGTAGACGGCGACCTCGCCGGTCGTGACTGTGCGCGGCGCAGCGTGGCGCAGGATCTGGCCGATCCTGAAATCCTCGAAGAAATTGCCGATGTTGATTTTCGATTTGCTCATGGAGTCAGCCACTGGTTTGCGCAAGCGCCGCGAGCGCTGCGACGAGAGAGTGCGAATCGCCGGACACGAAGACTTTCTTGATCCGGCTGGTTTCGCCCGAAACGATGGAAATCCGCGATTTCGGCGTCCGCAGCAGTGTGGCGAGCAGCGCGATGAGCGCCGCATTCGCCTTGCCGCCTTCCGGCGCGGCGCGCACCCGCGCCTTGGCGACCACGCGCCCGTCGGAGAGCGTCTCGAAACCCTCGAAGGCGTCGCGCCCGCCCTTGGGCGTCAGCCGCACATGCAGACTCGCGCCGCCGTCTTCTGCGGCGAAGGGTGCGGGGGGCTCAGCCGAACGCGAAGCTGCCGGCATGGGAGACCAGCACGTTGCGGATGAACTGCAAGGTGATCAGCACGATCATCGGCGTGAAATCGAGACCGCCGATCGGCGGAATGAAGCGCTGGATCGGTTCGTACACCGGCTGGGTGAGCGCCGTGACGACCCGCAGGATCGTGCGCACCGCCTGCGAATGGTAATTGATCACGTCGAAGGCGATCAGCCAGGACATGACGAAGGACGCGATCACCACCCAGGTGTAGAATTCGATCAGCGTCAGAAGCAGACTGATGAGGGCATATTGCATGGCGCGGGTTCCGGCGATGGTTCCCGTGTGTCTAGCCTCAAGGCGCATTGGCCGCAATTCAAAAAAGGGGCCCGGCCTCGGCGGCAGCGAGCCGCCCGGGGCCCGGCTGCTCGCATCCCCCAGAAACGATTTGACATGCCGCGCCGCCGCGTATAATCCACCCGCCTACCGGCCGGGGCTGTAGCTCAGATGGGAGAGCGCTGCAATCGCACTGCAGAGGTCCGGGGTTCGATTCCCCGCAGCTCCACCAGGTCGATCCTGTCCGATCCCATAAGATTTTCTCCTGAGACATGGGCGAGGCTTTGCCGCGTCACCGGACGAAGCGCATTTATGCCGCGTCCGAAATTTCGGGGCATCGACAGACCGAAGTGGCCCAGGCCGAGCGCTTGATCGCGCTCGATTCCCGGTAAAGCACGGCGAGACACACGCAATCGATCCCCATCCCTTCGTGACCGCCGCAGCGGGCTGAGCAGTCGCCAGCCGCGGCGAGGGGTTTCGAAAAGGCGGCGCGGGTCAAATCCAGATCCTGCTCGAGATAGCAAATCAGCATTTATCCACCTCAACTCCAGGATTTGTGGAAGTCGTTGTCCCGTGTTCGGCTTCGCCGAGCACTATTATTTTGGGTGTTTCCTGTCGGATGTTCGTTAAATGTATTGACGACGAGAAGTTGGAGTAGCCGTGATTTCAGTTCATGTTACATGGGTGCAAAGGTGTCCATGATATTTATCGATTACGGAGCCAATCAGGCAAGTGCGCGTGATGCAATAAAAACATCAATATCGATGATGCTTTAAAATAATTTGGGTAAACTGCGCAGCGGTTGTCCCGCTCCGCGACCGCCGGGTTTTCTGCGAACCGACTTGCGCGACGAGCGCTGGCTGAGCCCTTTCGATGTAACTCCGCCGCCGACCTGCAAAAATACGAATCTTTCGAAGCGTTGCATGATTGCAGCGGTCGATTCGAGATATAGAAACAGGCGCCGGCACACCGAGTTGTCGATCACGATGGGGCTTGTCGGGAGCTTTTCCAGCCTATTTCGGGACTTTTTGAAATAGCGAACAGTGCGGTCGCCGCCCAGGTTCCGCCCAATCGAAGAGCGCGCGGTTCCGGGCATTCCTTGCCGCCGCCAATGCTCGAAAGCTGAGACATCGCGACAAGCGAGCGACCATATCGGGAGCTGCGCCCCATTATGCGCAGTGCGCTTCTTGCTTCCATTTCCCTCGCGGCGACGGCCCTTGCGACGGCGGCTCCCGCGCAGACTGCTTTGCCCGACATCCGACGTCCGCCGCGCGCCCGTGGCGCCGCTCGCGCATCGGCCGGCGCCGCCGGAGCAACATGTCAGCGCCGCCCCGGCTTTGTCGGCTCCCTCCCGCGCTCCGGTCCGCGCCGCTCCTCCGGTCTCGGCGCCCGTGTCCCTTCCCGCCCAATCTGAGCTATCTTCACTGCCTCGCCTGTTCCGGGCACGCCACAGGGCATCGCCGTCTATCAGGACGGCGTGAGCATCGACGAAGCCTTCGGCGATCACGTCAATTTCGATCTCATCCCCACTGTCGCCATCAATGAGACCAACATCGCTTCCGGCAATCCGGTGTTCGGCCTCGACGCGCCGGGCAGCGCGATGATTATGGAGATGAAGAACGGCTTCAACTACCAGGGTTACGAAGTCGACGGCCGCGGCAGGTCCTACAGCCGGCGCCTCGTCACGCCTCGGCGCCGCGGCGGCAACGCCGATGTAGTTGCAGCGCTATTACCGCAACGTCTACACGCCGCCGCAGACGGCGAACAGAGAGATGCATTTCGTCAATCTGCGCGGCGGCTATCAGGCGACCAGCACGGTGCTGCTCAATGGCAATGTCTAGTACCGTGAGTTCGAACAGGCGCTGATCGACGGCAACATGACGTCGATCAGCGCCTGCGGCGGTGGATTCCGTATCTGCGAAGACGCCGATCCGTTCCTGCAAAATGTGCCGCCCGCCTTCCAGCGGCGCCTGCGGGACATCTTCGGCAACGTCATTCCGTCCTCGGTTCTTCTCGGCGGCCTGCCGGCCTCGGTCGACAAGACCCAACCCTGTCGCGCTCCTATGGCGGAACCCTGCAGGCGACGGGGGATGAAAATCTGTTCGGCCTGAGGAACAAGCTCGTTCCGGGAGGCGCGCTGGACCGCCACAATACCAGCTTTCAGGGGCAGTCCGAACCCGGCGTGCCGATGCCCGATCTCACCATCGGTTCGACCGGCATCCAGTATCACAATCTCGTCGCCGACGGCGGCTTCATGTCGACGTCGATCGCGGCGCGCAATCTCGATTGCGGCGTCTACGCGCTCGACACTCTCGAACTGACCGACAAGCTCACCGTCACAGCGGGGCTGCGCTTCAACAGCGCACAGATCAGCATGTACGATCGTATGGGTGTCCGCCTCAACAGCGACGCGCTGTATCAGCGCGTCAATCCGACGGCCGGCCTCTCTTACAATTTCATTCCCGAGTTCACGGACTATGGCAATTGTTCCGAAGCCAATCGTGCGCCGACGCCACTCGAAAATGGCTGCGCCGACCCCAGTCATCCGTGTCTGATCGACAATTTCCTCGTCTCCGACCCGCCGCTGAAGCAGGTGGTGACCCGCACGGGTGAAATCGGCTTTCGCGGCCGTCACGACATTGGCGTGGAATATGGCGATGCGAAGGGGCGGCTGGAGTATCGCGTCGGCCTGTTCCGCGCGGTCAACAGCGACGACATTCTGTCGCTGCCGTCCAATGTCATGACCGGCCGTGGCTATTACGCCAATGTCGGCGCGACGCGGCGCGAGGGCGTCGAGGTGGAGACGAGTTGGCGCAATGACCGCCTGTCGCTCTACGCCAATTATGCGCTGATCGACGCGACCTTCCGCACCGCGTTCACCTCGGATTCCGAGAACGACCCGTTTACCGACGCCAATGGCCAGATCCATGTGAAGCCCGGCAATGCGATGCCCGGCATTCCGCGCCATCGCGTGAAGCTCGGCTTCGACTACTACATCACTCCGCAATGGCGGTTCGGCGCCGACTACGTCTACACGAGCGGCGTGCAGCTCCACGGCGACGAGGCCAATCTCGATCGGCCGCTGCCGGGCCGGGGCGTCGTCAACATCGAGACCTCCTGCAAAGTCACCGAAAATGTCGAGGTCTATGCGGTGGCGCAGAACATCGGCAACCAGAAATACTACAGCTACGGGACCTGTTTCGACAACGCGGGAAACGCCACGTCATCTGCGCCCGGCTTCACAAATTCGCGCATGGTCGGCCCCGGTGCGCCGGTCACCATGTTCGGCGGCGTCAAGGTGAAGTTCTGAGCCGGGGGGCCTGCGGACTCGGGCGCGCCGCGCCGGAGTCCGGTCGCATCACATCTTTTCGATTGGCGGCGCAGCGCAATCCGGACTACAACGCAACGTCGTGAAGATCGTCATCGTCGATGAAAGCCCGGTCCGCGCCGCTATCCTCGAAGAAGGATTGCGGGACGCCGGCTTTTCCAATGTCGAACGTATCGCGGAGATGCACAATCTCCTCGCGCGCATCTATGCGCTCGATCCGGAGGTCATTCTCATCGATCTCGAAAACCCGTCGCGCGACGTGCTGGAGCAGATGTTTCAGGTCAGCCGGATCGTTCGCCGGCCGATCGCCATGTTTGTCGATCAGGCCGATACGGCGTCGATTCAGGCGTCCGTCGACGCCGGCGTGTCGGCCTATATCGTCGACGGATTGAAAAAAGAGCGGATCAAGTCGATCCTCGACCTGTGCGTGTCCCGTTTCAACGCCTTTTCCCGACTTCAGGGCGAACTCGATCAGGCCAGAAACGACCTCGAAGACCGCAAGATCGTCGATCGCGCCAAGGGCATTCTGATGAAGGCGAAAAATCTTTCCGAGGACGAGACTTACAAGATGATGCGCGGCGCGGCGATGCGCGAGAAAAAGAAGATCGTCGACATCGCCCGCTCGATCATCACCGCGGCGGAGATGTTCAAATGACTCCCGAGGCGCGGCTCACGATCGGCTTCATTCCGCTCGTCGATGCGGCGGCGCTGCTCATCGCGGTCGAGAAGGGGTTGACGGCGGCGCGCGGACTCCAGGTTGAACTGGTCCGCGAAGCCTCCTGGGCCAATGTACGGGACAAGCTGGCGATCGGCCGGTTCGACGCGGCGCATCTGCTGGCGCCGATGGCGGTGTCCACCAGTCTTGGTCTGGGCCATATGCACGCGCCGCTGGTCGCGCCCATCGTAATCGCCACCAACGGCAACGCCATCACGGTTTCCAAGGCGCTGCACGGGGAGCTGGCGGCGTTCGGAGACATCCGCCATCCGCGTGACAGCGGCCGCGCGCTGGCCGCGCTCGTCGCCCGAAGGAGCGCCGAGGGCCGGGAGCCGCTGATATTCGGCATGACCTTCCCCTTCTCCATGCACAATTATCAATTGCGCTACTGGATGGCGGAGGCGGGGATCGATCCGGACGAAGATGTAAGGCTGATCGTCGTGCCTCCGCCAGCGATGGCCGAGCATCTCGCGCGCGGACTGCTCGACGGTTTTTGTGTCGGGGCGCCCTGGAGTTCGGTCTCCGTCGACGCAGGCGTCGGGGTCATGCTCCATTTCGGCAGCGAAATCTTTTCCCGCGGCGTCGAGAAGGTGCTGGCGATGCGCGCCGGCGCCGTCGCAGACGATCCGCGCGTCGCCATGGCCTTGATCGAAGCGCTTGTCGAAGCGGCGGCGTTTGTCGATGCGCCGGAGAATCACGACGAGGTGGCGCGGGTTCTGGCGCGCCCGGACCGGATCGGCGTCGACGCCGACATCATCCGCCGCGTCCTGCAGGGCCGTCTGCCGCTCAGCAAGGACGGCGAAGAGCGCAGCGACGCGCAGTATCTGGTCGTCGGTGGCCCGGACGACATGCGCCCCGATCTGCGTCAGGCCGACTGGATCCTCGCGCAGATGCTGCGCTGGGATCAGGCTCGCTACACTCCCGCCATGGCCGATGCGGCGCGCGCCGTGTGGCGACCCGATCTGTTCGACGCGGCGCTCGACATTCGCCCGCAGCCATGGGAGGTCGGCGCGTTCGCAGGGCCCAATCTCGAAGACGGCGATCTTTCCGGCTATCTGTCACAATTTCCGATCGGGCGCCGCTTTTGAAGGCAGGAGTGAAGCTGCGCCGCTCTCTTGTGCAGAACCACTATATTTCGAGCGAAGACAGCCTCGTTTGCAGGCGCCGCCCGCAGGGCGCTTTTGCGAAAAGCGTCACTCAGGCCCGATTTGTCTGAACAATGCGTGTCGACGAATGCTGGCCCGCATCGTGCATGGGATTACCCGGTCAACGACGACCGCCGGTCCTCCGGAATGAACCCGACGATGGGTTCTGTCACAAAGCCGCTCGGCGTCCGCCAGCGCTTTTGGTCGTCGTAGCCCTGACACTTCCCTTCAAGGCGAACTGCGACCTGTGACCGGACCGATCGGCTGTCCAACCGGGTCGGAACATGTCTCTGTTGCGGGTTCGAACACGACGCGAAAAACTGGTGATCGTCGGCGCCGGCATGGCTGCGGCGCGCTTTGTGGCGGAGCTTCTGGCGGCAGCGCCGGATCGCTTCGACATCACCCTGATCGGCGACGAGCCGCGCCTTCCTTATAATCGCGTGCTGCTGTCGCCGGTGCTGGCCGGCGACATGGAGCTCGCCGATATCGAGCTGGAGCCGGCGCATTGGTGGCGGGACGCTGGCGTCGAGATCGTCACCGGCCGCAAGGTCGTCTCGATCGAGGCGCGCGCGCATCGCCTGCGCTATGAAAATGGCGAAACGCTCGGTTACGACAGGCTGATCCTCGCGACCGGCTCGACCGCCATCCGGCTGCCGGTCGAAGGTGCGAACCTTCCCGGCGTTCACGCCTTCCGCGACGCGCGGGACGCCGAGACGCTGTCGCGGCTCGCGGATGAAGGCAAGCGTTTCGCGGTGATCGGCGGCGGTCTGCTCGGCCTCGAGGCGGCCTATGGCTTCGCCCGCCGCGGCGCGAAGGCGTGCGTCGTGCATGTGATGGACCGGCTGATGGAGCGCCAGCTCGACGCCGCCGGCGCCGCCGTGCTGCAGCGCCTCGTCGAAGCCAAGGGCGTCACCGTCTTCACCAGCGCCGACACGGCGCGCATCGGCGGGCGCGGGCGTGTCGAGAGCATCGCGTTTCGCGACGGACGCACGTTCGACATCGACGCGGTAGTGTTCGCCGTCGGCGTTCGCCCCAACACGACGCTGGCGCAGGCCGCCGGGCTGAAGGTCGGGCGCGGCATTGTCGTCGACGATGGTCTCTCGACCAGTGATCCCGATATTTTCGCCATCGGCGAATGCATCGAGCATCGGGGTGTCTGCTACGGGCTGGTCGAACCCGCGTATCAGCAGGCCCGCGTTCTCGCGAAGCATCTCGCCGGACATGATGCGTCCTACGCCGGCAGCGTCGTCGCAACCAATCTGAAAGTCTCCGGCGTGCGCGTTTTCTCGGCGGGAGATCCGATCGGCGAAGGCGCGCAGGCGATCATCTGCAAGGACCCGCGCATGGGTCTCTATCGCAAGCTCGTCATCGCCGACGATCGACTCACCGGCGCCGTGCTGATCGGCGACGCCAGCGGCGCGCAGGATTATCTCGCGCTGATCCGCTCCGGCGAGAGCATCGCCTCCTTCCGCGACGAGCTGATGTTCGGCGCAATGCGAAAGGTGGCGTGACATGAGCGCGGATTTCTCGACCGAGCAGAAACGCTACCTCGAAGGCTTCGCGGCGGGCTTTTCCGCGCGTAGCGGGCGAGCGACCAGCGCTGCGCCGTCGCGCCCGACAGGCCCCGACGCCAGCCATATGATCGCGCAGGACCGCACGACGGCGGCTGGCGGGAAGTTGAACGATCAGGAAAAGTGGAAGCGCGAAGAACATCCGTTCGACGCCTATCCGCGCCTTGTCGCGCAGGGCGCGGCCGACGAGGCGCCCAAGCCCGCCGACAATTTCCGCTGGCGCTATTACGGCCTCTTCTACGTCGCGCCGACCCAGAACGCCTATATGCTGCGGCTGCGTATCCCCAACGGCGTGCTGACCCATTGGCAATTCGCGGGGCTCGCCGATCTGGCCGAAAGCTTCGGCGGCGGCTATCTGCATGTGACGACGCGCGCCAACATTCAGATCCGTGAGATTGCGCCGCGAAACGCCGCGAGCATCGTCGAGGCGGTGCAGGACCTCGGCCTTTGGAGCAAGGGCTCGGGCGCCGACAACATCCGCAACATCACGGGAACGCCGACTGCCGGCGTCGATCCGCAGGAGCTGATCGACACGCGGCCATTCGCGCGCGCCATGCATCATCACATTCTGAACGACCGCTCACTGTCCGGTCTGCCGCGCAAGTTCAACATCGCCTTCGACGGCGCAGGCCGGATCGGCGCGCTCGAAGACACCAACGACATCGGCTTTCAGGCGGTCGAGGTGACCGAAGGCCTGGGCGTGCGGTTCCGGCTGACGCTCGGCGGGATCACCGGACATCAGGACTTTGCCCGCGACACGGGCGTCATCGTGGCGCCCGACGAAGCGGTCGCGGTCGCCGACGCGATCCTGCGCGTGTTCATCGAACATGGCGATCGTACCGACCGCAAGAGGGCGCGGCTCAAATATGTTCTCGACGCTGTCGGCTTCGAAAGCTTCCTGACCATGGTCGAGGAGAAGCTCGGTCACCCTCTCGTCCGCGTCGCGCCCGAGGCCATCGCGCCGAGGCCACGTCAGGATCGCGCCGCGCATATCGGCGTCCACGCCCAGAAGCAGAGCGGGACAAACTGGCTCGGGGTGCTCCTGCCGCTCGGCCGGCTGACGCCTGCCCAGACGCGCGGCCTCGCAACCATCGCGCAGACATTTGGCGACGGCGGGCTGCGCCTCACTGTCTGGCAAAATGTGTTGATCACCGGCGTGCCCGACGCGCGCGTGGCGCAGGCGGAAGACGCGATCGAAGCGCTCGGGCTTTCGACGAAAGCGTCGCCGATCCGCGCCGGTCTCGTCGCCTGCACGGGAAGTTTCGGGTGTCGCTTCGCCAATGCCGACACCAAGCGCGACGCCGCCGCCATCGCAGATCATTGCGAGCTTGCTGCGCCGATGGATGCGCCGGTCAACATTCATGTGACCGGCTGCCACCACTCCTGCGCCCAGCATTACATCGGCGACATCGGCCTGATGGGCGCGCGGGTTCCGATCAATGACGACGGCGATGCCGTCGACGGCTATCGCGTCTTCGTCGGCGGCGGCTTCGCCGAGGATGCGGCCATTGCCCGCGAAATCTATCCGGCAGTGAAGGCGGATGAGGCGCCAGCGACGGTCGCCGCGCTGCTGCGCGCCTATCGAACCCACCGTGCGGACGAGGCCGAAACCTTCGTCGCTTTCGCTGCACGCAACGACGTCGAGACGCTGCGCCGTCTCGTCAATGCAGAGATGCCGGCATGAGCCACATGACGCCCCCATTCGATTTCATTCCGGCCAGTGCGCCATTCACACCCGAGCAGCGCACATGGCTGAACGGATTCTTCGCCGGATTCGCCGCTCCGGAAAGCGCAGGCGTGACGCCGCTGTCGCCGCAAGCGAACGCCGCTGTCCTGGGCGACGCAAGCATCGGCGCCGACGATGGTGAAGCGCCCTGGAAGGATCCTGCGCTGACGCTCGATGCGCGCATGGAGCTGGCTTTGGGTCGGCCGCTTCGCCGACGGATGATGGCGGCGATGGCGCAGCAGGACTGCGGCCAGTGCGGCTACAATTGCGAACTCTACGCTGATGCCGTCGCGTCGCGGAAGGAAGCGCGGCTCAATCTCTGCGCGCCGGGCGGCAAGGACACGGCGCGCAAGCTGAAGGCATTGGCGGAGGAACTGGACGCGCCATCGATCGCGACCACAGAGACCGCCGTGGCGACTGCGTCGAGCGACGTTGCTCCCGGCGTCTCGCGCGACGCGCCGGCGACGGCGACCTTCGTCTCGCGCCGTCGCCTCAACACGGAAGGCTCGCAGAAGGACACCTGGCACATCGAGTTCGATCTCTCGCAGAGCGGTCTCGACTACAGGGCCGGCGACAGTTTCGGCGTGTTCGCGAAAAACGAACTCGGCCTCGTCGATCAGATCATCGCCATGCTCGGCGCCTCGCATGTGACGCAGGTGCGGGGCAAGACGTTGCGGGAAGTCCTGCACGCCGATGTCTCGCTGTCGCCGGCGCCGGACGCGCTGTTCGAGCTGATCTCGTTCGTCACCGGCGGCGCGGCGCGCGAGAAGGCGCGGCTGCTGGCGCAGGGTGAGGACCCCGATGGCGATGCGGCAACGCTGGACGTGCTGGCGGTGTTGCAGAAATTTCCCGGCGCGCGTCCGCATCCGGAAGCCTTTGTCGAGTCGCTCGAGCTCTTGCAGCCGCGACTCTATTCGATCTCCTCGTCTCCCAAGGCGGCGCCCGGACGGCTGTCGCTGACGGTCGACGCCGTCCGCTATGTCGTCGGCAAGCGCAAGCGGCTCGGCGTCGCCTCGACCTATCTCGCCGAACGCGCAGCGCCCGGTGAAACGCTACCCGTCTATGTGCAGCCGGCGCATGGCTTCGCTCTTCCCGACGATCTTGCGACGCCGGTCATCATGGTTGGGCCCGGCACCGGCGTTGCGCCGTTCCGCGCCTTTTTGCAGGAGCGCGCAGCGACGCAGGCCAGCGGCAAGAACTGGCTGTTCTTCGGACATCAGCGTCTGGCGCACGACTTCTTCTACGCCGAGGAATTCGAAGTGATGCGGACGGCCGGCGTGCTCACGCGCCTCTCGCTCGCCTGGTCGCGCGACGGCGACGAGAAATTCTACGTGCAGGACCGTATGCGGCAGGCCGGCCGTGACGTTTGGGCGTGGCTGGCGGAAGGCGCGCATTTTTATGTCTGCGGCGACGCGCAGCGCATGGCGAAGGATGTCGAGCGCGCATTGGTCGACATCGTCGCGGAATTCGGCGCTCGCAGCATCGACGAAGCCATCGCCTTCGTTGCGCAGCTCAAGAAATCCGGCCGTTATCAACAGGACGTTTATTGAGGCGCACCATGCTCGACGACGTTCCCGTCCTCACGACAGATGCCGAACTCGCCTTTGCGCCGCGAAGCACGCAGGCGGCGACGCGCACGACCTGCCCTTATTGCGGCGTCGGTTGTGGCGTTGTCGCGCAAGCGGACCGGAACGGCGGCGCGACGATCGCCGGCGATGCGGCGCATCCTTCCAACTTCGGGCGGCTGTGCTCGAAAGGGTCGGCGCTGGGGGAAACGCTGGGCCTTGCCGGACGTCTGCTGCATCCGATGCGCCGCGGCGCCGGCGGCGCCTATGCACGCATGGGCTGGGATGACGCGCTCGATACGGCGGCAGGGGGCTTCAGGAGCATCATCGAACGGCATGGACCGGACGCCGTCGGGTTCTATCTTTCCGGCCAGTTGCTCACCGAAGACTATTACGTCGCCAACAAGCTGATGAAGGGCTTCATCGGCACATCCAATGTCGACACCAATTCGCGCCTGTGCATGGCCTCCACGGTCGCCGGCCACAAGCGGGCCTTCGGCGCCGATACGGTTCCGGCCAGTTACGAGGATCTCGACGAGGCCGAGCTTGTCACCCTTGTCGGGTCCAATGCCGCCTGGTGCCACCCGATTCTGTTTCAGCGCATCCTGCGCAACAGGGAGACGCGCGGCGCGAAGATCGTCGTCATCGACACGCGGCGGACGGCCACGGCCGAGAGCGCCGATCTGTTCCTGCAGATTGCGCCGGGATCGGATCAGTCGCTGTTCGCCGGACTTCTGGTCGAGATTGCGAACCGGGGTGCGCTGGACGACAATTTCATCCGCGGTCACACCAGCGGCTTCGCGTCTGCGCTGGAAGCGGCGCGTGCCCTGGCGCCCTCGCTGGAAGCCGCCGCGGCGGCGACCGGCCTGCGCAAAACGGATGTCGAAAGTTTTTTCCGCCTGTTCGTCGAAACGCCGCGCGCCGTCACGGTGTTCTCGCAAGGCGTCAACCAGTCCGCGCAGGGAACCGACAAGGTCGGCGCCATCGTCAATTGCCATCTGGCGACAGGTCGCATCGGAAAGCCCGGCGCGGCTCCGTTTTCCTTCACCGGACAACCCAACGCCATGGGCGGGCGGGAGGTCGGCGGCCTCGCCAATCAGTTGGCAGCGCATATGGGCTTCGATGCTGCGAGCATCGAGCGCGTCGGGCGATTCTGGAGAGCGCCGAACATGGCGCAGAGCGAAGGCCTGAAGGCCGTGCAGATGTTCGAGGCGATCGGGCGCGGCGAGATCAAGGCGCTGTGGATCGCCGGCACCAATCCGGTGGCCTCGCTCCCCGACGCCAACGCCGTGCGTGCGGCGCTGGGCCGGCTCGAATTGCTGGTCGTCTCCGACAACATGCGCGCCACCGACACGATCAACAGCGGCGCGCATCTTCTGCTGCCGGCGCAGGCCTGGGGCGAAAAGGACGGGACGGTCACCAATTCCGAGCGCCGCATCTCCCGACAGCGCGCCTTCCTTCCCGCCGCGGGCGAGGCGCGCGCCGACTGGGACATTTTTTCCGATTTTGCGCGGCGCATGGGCTTTGCAGGATTCGGCTTCGCGTCGGCGGCGCAGGTGTTTCGAGAGCATGCGGCGTTGTCGGCCTTCGAGAACGATGGCGTGCGCGACTTCGACATCGGCGCGCTGGCCGATCTGAGCGACGACGCCTATGACACGCTGGAGCCGGCGCAATGGCCGATCCGCGCGGGCGAGGACAAGGGCGCCGTCCGCCTGTTCGGCGACGGGCGGTTCTTTACGCCGGACCAGCGCGCGCAATTTGTTTCGCCCGCTACGCCGGCCCTCGCGACACACGTGTCGACGGAGTTTCCTCTGCGCCTCAACACCGGTCGCATTCGCGATCAGTGGCACACAATGACGCGCACGGGCTCCAGCCCCCGGCTCGCGCAACACATGCCGGAGCCCTTCGTCGAACTGAATCTTGTCGACGCCGTGCGCTTTGGCGTCGAAGACGGCGGCTTTGCGCGTGTTTCGACAGCGTGGGGAACCTGCATCCTGCGGGCGATCGTCACCGATCGGCAACCCGCCGGCCATATCTTCGCGCCCATTCACTGGACTGGCCAGACCGCGACGGCGGCGCGGGTCGGCGCGCTGGTCGCGCCCTTCGTCGATCCCGTGTCGGGACAGCCGGAATCGAAGGCGACGCCCGCGGCGCTCGCGCCGGTTTCCTTCGCACGGCAGGGCTTTCTCCTGTCGCGCGAGGCGATCGCCTTTCCGCCGGGTGTCTGGCAGGCGCGCGTCGCGATCCGCAGCGGTATCGCCTGGCGGCTCGCAACCGATCTGCCCGATGCCGCCATGATCGATCTCGTGCGGGCGCTGTCGCCCGGCGACGATGTGATCGATCTGCGAGACGAAGCGCGCGGGATCTTTTCCGGGGCGGTCTTCACCAATGATCGCGCCGAACTCGTTTGGTCTCTCGGGCCGGGCGGCATGCCCTGGGCGGTCGCGCTCGGGCTGTTTGCGCAGGATCGGCTCGATGCAGCGGATCGGCTGGCGCTGCTGTCGGGAGGCGCGGCCAGCGGTAAGTCCGCGAGCGACGCGCCTATCGTCTGCGGCTGCTTCGGCGTCGACGCAAGAACCATCGAAACTTCGATCCGTTCCGGCTGCCGCTCGGTGGCCGAGATCGGTCATGCGCTGCGCGCCGGAACCAATTGCGGCTCCTGCCGTCCGGAACTCCAGCGCCTCATCACCACCGTCGCTGCGACTCCCGAAGTTGCGCCGACTGCCTGACGACTCCCCGAACGAACCGAGAAGGAGACACTCATGAATCTCGCAGACTTCAAGAAGGCCGGTCACTGGCCGACGCTTCTGGCGGCCTTCCTCTATTTTGACATCAGCTTCATGGCCTGGGTGTCGCTCGGCCCGCTGATGCTCTACATCGCCAAGGGCATGAACTTGCCCGTCGAGGACAAGCTGTCACTGGTCGCCATTCCGGTGCTGGGCGGCGCCTTCTTCCGCGTGCCGCTTGGGCTGCTGGCCGACTCCATCGGCTCCAAGGTTACTGGCATCCTGGCGCAGGGCGTCGTGATGTTCGCCGTGACGCTGGTCTATGTGTTCGGCCTGCCGGCGCCCGTGGCGATCGCCATCTTCGGCTTGTCGCTCGGTCTCGCCGGGGCGTCCTTCGCAGTTGCATTGCCGCAGGTCGGGCGCTGGTATCCGCCGCAGTATCAGGGCGTCGTCATGGGCATTGCAGGCGCCGGAAACATGGGCGTCGTGCTCGACACGCTGTTCGCGCCGTGGATCGCCGAACATTATGGCTGGCAGGCAGTCTATGGCGTGCTGCTCGCGCTGATGACGGTGGTGTTCGTCGTCTATGCCATCACCGCGAAGGACGCGCCGGTCGCCAAATCTCCGATCACTCTTGGCGACTATGGCAAGATGCTGGCCGACAGCGACAGCCGCTGGTTCATGTTCTTCTACTTCATCACCTTCGGCGGCTTCGTCGGCCTTGCCTCGGCGCTGCCGCTCTACTTCACCACCATGTATCATACGACCGGCGTCGCAGCAGGACTGATGGTCGCGGTGATCGTCGCCTTCGGTTCCGGCTTTCGTCCGGTCGGCGGCTACATCGCCGATCGCATCGGCGGCGTGAAGACACTGTCGGTTCTTCTGGTCGTCGTCGCCGCCTGCTATTTCGCCATAGCGTTCCTTCCCGAAGGTCCGGCGCCGGCCAAGGGCGTCGCCGGCTGGGATCTTCTGCAGCTTCCCGGCATCGCCTTCGCCGCGATGGCGCTGTTCTCGCTCGGCGTGTTGTGTCTCGGCATGGGCAATGGCGCTGTGTTCCAGTTGCTGCCGCAGCGGTTCCGCCGCGAAATCGGCGCCATGACCGGACTCGTGGGCGCAGCCGGCGGCCTTGGCGGCTTCTTCCTCGCAAAGACGCTGGCCTATTCCAAAGGTGCGACGGGCGCGTTCACCGATGGCTTCCTGTTCTTCGGGCTGCTCGCCCTGTTCGGGCTCGTCGGTCTGATCGTCGTCAAGACTCGTTGGCGGACGACATGGGGCGCTGTGTCCGGCGCGCGCATCTGAGAGGGAGGACGAACCGGTGCAGGCCCGTCGCGATCATCAACTGCGCATCGAAGCGGGCTTTGCCACCGACAAGGGGCGCCGCCCCGACAATCAGGACTATGTCGCCATCTGCTTCGGTCCGCGCGGCGCCGGTTCCGTGCAAGGAGTCGTCGCCGCCGTCGCCGATGGCGTTGGCGGCGCCAAGGGCGGACGCATCGCGGCGGAAACCGCGGTGCGTTCTTTCATCGACGGCTATTATGCGCAGCCCGAAACCATCGGCGCGTCGCGCGCCGCGGCCCGCTCGATCGAGGCCGCCAACCACTGGATCGCTGCGCAAGGCCGCGTCGATCCGGCGCTCGAGGGAATGGCGACGACGTTCAGCGCGCTGATCCTCGCACGCCGCGCCGGCGTCGTGCTCCACGTCGGCGATACGCGCATCTACCGTCTCGACGCTGGCGGATTGCAGCGCCTGACCAAGGACCATGTCGTCGGCCGTGGCGAGTTCGCGCATGCGCTGCGCCGCGCCGTCGGATTCGAGGATGCGCTGCTGGCCGATCAAACTTCGTTCGGCCTCGCGGTTCACGACCGCTTTCTGCTGTGCTGTGACGGCGTTCACGGCGCGCTGTCCGATGTGGAACTGGCGGCGTTGCTCGGCGAAGGACAGGCGCCGCAGACCACCGCCGAAAGACTCGTGCAGACGGCGCTCGACGCCGGCAGTCACGACAATGTCACGGCGCTCGTCGTCGATATCGTCGATCTTCCGCAAGCCGACGAGCGAACCCTGTCGCGGACCTACGCCGCGCTTCCGATCCGCGATCTGCCCGCCGTCGGAGAGACGATCGACGGCTTCACGCTGGACAGTCTCGTTGCCGAAGGACGCTACAGCCGACTCGTGCGGGCGACCGATCATTATGCCGATCGCCCTGTCGTGTTGAAATTTCCGCATCCGAGCGTCGCCGACGACGCGACCTATCGCGCCGCCTTCGTCAATGAAGCCTGGGTCGCCGCGCGCGTACGCAGCCCCTTCGTCGGCGAGATCATCGAACTGCCGCCCGGGCGACAGTCACGACTCTATTCGGTCATGCCGTTCTACGAAGGGGAAACGCTGGAGCAGCGTCTGGGACGGGCGCCGCCGATGGCGCTCGGCGAGGGGCTCGGCGTGGCGTCGCGTCTTTCGCGCGCCGTCGCTGCGCTTCATCGGTCCGGCATCATCCATCGCGACATCAAGCCGGACAATGTCATATTGACGACGGACGGAGGTTTGCGGCTCGTCGATCTCGGCGTCTGCCGCGCTCCGCAACTCGAGGATGTTGCCGGCCCGGAAATCCCCGGAACGCCGAGTTACATGGCCCCGGAACTGTTCGATGGCGCGTCCGGCGACGAGGCGTCGGACCTTTACGCGCTGGCGGTCACCGTGTTCCGCATGTTCGCGCGCGACTATCCCTATGGCGAGATCGAGCCGTTCAGCAAGCCGCGTTTCGGCGCGCCTCAACCCCTCGCCGTCAAACGTCCTGATCTGCCGGCATGGCTCGATGCAGCGATCGCCAGAGCGATCGCCAGACATCCAAAAGACCGCTTCGGCGACGTGCTGGAATTCGCGTTCGAACTCGACAATGGCGCGGCGCGGATCACGCTGCCGGCGCCGCGGAGAAAATCGCTCTACGAGCGCAATCCACTTCTCTTCTGGCAGGCGACGAGCCTTTGTCTCGCGGTGCTTCTCGCGATCGTGCTGGCGAGAACCTAGCGACCATCGAAGCCCTGGATTCGGATCAACGGCATATCGACAACTTTCGACAGAGGACCATCGATGCAGACGAGACAACGTGATTCACGCGCCGACGCAATCTTGCTTCTTGGCGCCGCAACCTTCCTGTTCAACGCTCCAGTCGCGCGGGCGGCAGATGTAGCGGTCGCAAAGCCTGCGCCCACCGTCGCCGCTCCGCCGGCTGCTCCCGCGCTGACGCCGGGACCGCTGGGCGTGTTCGGCGTCGACATGCCCGCGCCCGGCAAGCTGGTCGTATCGATCGTGCCGACCATCGCCAATTTTTCCGGGCTGAGAATGGGCCAGAACCGCGTCACCAACGAATATGCGGTCACCACGGCGCCGTATTTCTTCAATCCGTCGACGCCTGTTCGCATCGTGCCGCAGAACATCGCCTCCAGAACGGAGGTCCTCGGTCTCTCCTATGGCGTCACCAGGGATTTCACCGTCGTGGCGAATGTCGGCGCGGCGCAGAAGAGCCTCGAAGCCATGGCGTTCCGCGGTCCTTCCGGCATCGTGCAACTCAAGCGCAATCTGCCGGGCGTCGAAGGACTGACGGATTTCGCGCTGTCGGGCATCTATCGCGTCTATCAGGACGACGTGAACCGCATCCAGATGTCGATCGGCTTCACCTTCCCGACCGGCACGACAAAGGCGACCTTCAATGATTTCGTCGTGCCCAACGGGCAGACGCAGACCATCCGCGGCTTCTACGGCATGCAGACGGGGACCGGCACCTTCGACTTCATGCCGGGCATCGTCTACGCCGGTCAGATCGGGGCGTGGTCCTGGGGCGCGTCCTATCGCGGGCGGTTCCCCCTTGCGGCCAATCAGCAGGGCTACATGTATGGCGACCTGCACGAGTTCAGCGGCTGGGGCGGCTACAGCTGGGTTCCCGGATTCACCACCACCGTCCGCGTCGCGGCGTCGATGCAGGGGCCGATCCGCGGCTTCGATCCGGAAATCCGCGGCGCTGCGGCTCCGGCCAACCCGAACTTCTATGGCGGCCAGCGCGTGGAAGTGTTCGGCGGCGGCTCGATCAGCGGCAAGTTCATCGGCTACGACAACTGGACGCTGCTCGGGGAAGCCGGCCTTCCCGTGTTCCAGAACCTCAACGGCCCGCAGATCGAAAAGAACTGGCAGGCCAGCATCTGCGTGCGCGTGAGAATCTGAACAGGCGACGCCCGCCGATTGCGGCGGGCGTCTCGTTTTTCGCTGGTGCAGCAAAGCGCTCGAAACCGCGCTCATCGCCGCCTCGCCAGAATGGCCGAACTCCGTGACCACAGGTTTCCGCATGAGCCATCGCTTTTCCCGCGCCGCGAGATAGATAACCGGCAAGGTCGCGCTGCAGCGGCCGGGGACGATCCTCAACGGAGGCGGGAGCATGCGCATCGTTACACTCATTCCGGAGCGCTTTGCGCCGCATCTGCTCGGGCTGCTGCGCATTGTCCTGGCTCTCCTGCTTCTTCCGCACGGAACCGCCAAACTGTTCCATGTTCCGCATGTGGAGATGTTCGCCAAGCTGCAGCTCATGTCGCTGCTTGGCGCCGCGGGGGTCATCGAGATCGTCGGCGGTCTGCTGCTGCTGATCGGCTTCCAGACCCGGCTGGTCGCTTTCGTTCTCGCCGGCTTCATGGCTTTCGCCTATTTCCTCGGCCATGCCGCGCAGGGGCTGCTGCCGCTGCTCAACAAGGGTGAACTCGCCGTCGTCTACTGCTTCGTCTTCCTTTATCTGTCGGCCGCCGGGCCGGGAAAATTCGCGATCGATCGTGGGTGACGTGGGTCCTGCCAGAAAGGGCGCCGTCATGGACGATGCGATGCGCAAGCGCTTCCTGCCTTGGGTGGTGGCGACGGCTCTGTTCATGGAACAGCTCGACGCGACCATCGTCAACACGGCTGTTCCCGCCATGGCGGAGAGCCTGCATGTGACGCCGCTGAGCCTCAAGGCTGTCGCGGCAAGTTATGTGCTCAGCCTTGCGGTCGGCATTCCGGTCAGCGGCTGGGTCGCCGACCGGTTCGGAACGCGGCGTGTATTCGCCGCCGCTATTGCCGTGTTCACCATTGCTTCCGTGCTGTGCGGCCTGTCGCAGAGCCCGCATCAGATGATCGCCGCGCGGGTGCTGCAAGGCGCCGGCGCGGCGCTGATGACGCCGGTGGGGCGGCTGACCATTGTGCGCACCTTTGCGAAAAGCGAACTGCTGACGGCGATGAATTTCGTGATCATTCCGGCGCTGATCGGGCCCTTGCTCGGCCCGACGGTCGGCGGCGTGATCGTGCACTGGCTGTCGTGGCGGGAGATATTCTTCGTCAATGTCCCCATAGGGCTCGTCGCACTATGGCTGGTGCATCGCTACTTGCCCGATTACCGCGAAGAGACGCCGCGCCCCTTCGACTGGCCGGGCCTCGCGCTGTTCGGGTCGGGCGCGACGCTGCTCTCCTGGCTTCTGGAAATCTTCGGAGAGCACGAGATCGAGCCGGCGCCCGGCGCGATGTTGCTGGCCGTCGCCGTGGCGCTGCTGCTTGCGTATTGGCGCCATGCCGCCCGCGCCGCCTATCCGCTGCTCGATCTGTCCCTGTTCGGCAAGCGCACCTTCGAGGTGTCGGTCGCGGGAGGCTTCGTCACGCGGCTGGGCGTCGGCGGACTGCCGTTCCTGACGCCGCTGCTGTTTCAGGTGGGTTTGGGGCTCCCCGCCTGGGAGTCGGGCCTGCTGATGATGCCCACCGCGGCGGCGGCCATGGCCATGAAGATCGCCTCGAGGCCGATCCTCGCCCGTTTCGGCTATCGCACAGTGCTCGTCGTCAACACGGTGATGATCGGCGCGACCACCTGCCTCTACGCGCTCGTCGACCAGAGCACGCCGCTGGCCGGCGTCGTCGCCATCAGCTTCGCGCTGGGCTTTTTCAATTCGCTGCAATTCACCAGCATGAACAGCATGGCCTATGCGGATGTCGAGCCGAAGGAATCGAGCATGGCGGCGACCATCGCCAGCTCGTTCCAGCAGATTTCCATGAGCTTCGGCCTCGCCATCGGGTCGCTGGTCGCCGGTTGGTTTCTCGGCGGCGCGCCGCAGACCGATCCCAACGCCGTCGTCGCTGCGCTGCACAGCGCCTATTTGACGCTCGGCGCGCTGACGATCGTCTCGTCGTTGTCGTTCTGGCGGCTTCGCGCCGCCGACGGCGCCAGTCTCAGCAGCGCGTCGCCGGAACTGGAGGGGTTTCCTGCCAGCGCCCGCAGCGACCACGGGGCGTCATGAAAACGACATTTCCCAAAACGTTTGCCGCGCTCTAGTATGAGGGCCCAACCCACAGGCCAGAGCACGGTAATGAAAGTCACTCTCGTCCAGATGAATTCGATCAACGACAAGGCGGCCAATCTCGCCAGCGCAAAGGCGCTGATCGAGCAGGCGGCGCGCCAGGAGCGGCCCGACTGGGTCTGCCTGCCGGAGGTCTTCGATTTCATCGGCGGCACACGGGCCGAGAAGATGGAGGCGGCCGAGGATCTTCCGGGCGGGCCGGCCTACACGCTGTGCCAGAACCTCGCCCGTGAACACAAGATGTGGATTCACGCCGGCTCGATCCTCGAGCGCATTCCTGGCGAGGAGCGTGTCCACAACACCACCGTGGTGTTTGACCGCGAGGGCCGGGAAGTCGCCCGTTACCGCAAGATCCACATGTTCGACATCACCGCTCCGGACGGCGCCAAATATCACGAAAGCGCCGCCTTCAAGCCGGGCGATGCCGTGGTGACCTACGACTGCGAAGGCTTCACCGTCGGCTGCGCCATTTGCTACGATCTGCGCTTCCCCTATCTGTTCCAGGCGCTGGCGGCGCGGGGCGCCGACATCGTCGCGCTTCCCTCGGCCTTCACGCTGGTGACCGGCAAGGATCACTGGGAGGTTCTGTGCCGGGCCCGCGCCATCGAGAACGAACTCTATTTCTGCGCCCCGGCGCAGACCGGCGCCCACAAGGCCGGCCATGAAACCCGCTTCACCTACGGCAATTCTCTGATCGCCGATCCTTGGGGGCATGTCGTCGCAAAGGCGTCGGAGGGGCCGGGCCTCGTCTCCACCTATGTCGACATGGAGCGCATCAAGAAGGTGCGCTCGATGATCCCTGTGGCGAAGCACAAGGTCGATCTCGCGGGCTAATCGGCGGGCGCCAGCGCGGCGGCGAAGGTCGCGGCGTCTTCGGGCTCGAGGCCGGCCTCCTGCGGGAGAACCACGCCTGTCGCAAGCGCTCGCAGCTGTTCTTCGCCGGCAACGTGTCGCGGCGCCACGCCGCGTCGCCGCGCGCAGGCCAGCCGCGCTGCGGTCAGCGCCCGCAGCCGCTTCTCGTCGCCCGCCCGCAGCGGGACCTCGCGGGCAACATCGACGTAGAGTTGATCGATATCCGCTGGCTTCGGCGCCGGCTCTGCGGCCGCGTTGTCCGGCGCGTGGGCGAGCAGGCGGGCTTCGAGCCCGGCCCGCCAGCCGTCGGCCAGCGCGCGAATGCGGCGCGGCGCCGCCAGCAGGCCGCCGCGGCAATGGTCGCAGCGCCCGCAAGGGGCGCTGTCTTCGCCGAAGGCGGCCAGCAGCGCCGTGAACCGGCAGCCCGGCGTCACGCACAAACGCGCCATCGCCTTGCGCCGCCCGGTCTCGGCGGCCGCCTGCGTTTCGTCGGCGCCCGGCAGCGCCAGCCGCATGGCGAGTTCGCGCGGATCGTACAGGGCGAGCGCCGCGGCCGGCAAGCCGTCGCGCCCGGCGCGGCCGATCTCCTGATAATAGCCCTCGACGCTGCCCGGCAGATCGGCGTGGGCGACGAAGCGCACGTCCGGCTTGTCCACCCCCATGCCGAAAGCGATGGTGGCGACCATCACCACGTCCGGCCGGGTGAAGAACGCGTCCTGATTCAGGCCGCGCGCGACGCTGTCGAGGCCGGCGTGATAGGGCAGGGCGTCGGCGCCCCGCGCCCGAAGACGCTCTGCGAACGCCATGGTCTTGTGGCGGGAGCCGCAATAGACGATTCCGGGGCCGCGGCCCCGGCCAAAATCGGCGATCTGCGCCAGCGCATCGCGCCGACGCCGGAACGCCAGCGCCAGATTGTCGCGCGCGAAACTGCGCAGAAACATCCGTGGCGCCCGCGCGAACAGCAGCCGGACAATGTCCTCGCGGGTGCGCGGTCCGGCGGTGGCGGTCACCGCGAGGATCGGCGGGTCGCCCAGCGTCCGGGCGATGGCGCCGAGCGCCGCATAATCGGGCCGGAAATCATGTCCCCAATGCGAGACACAATGCGCTTCGTCGACGACGAACAGTCGCGTGCGTCCCCGCAACAGCGTTTGCGTCCCTTCCAGCGCCAGCCGTTCCGGCGCGGCGTACAGGAGGCGGGCGCGGCCGCTGCGCACCAGGGAGACGGCCTCGGCCGCATCCTCTTCGCTCTGCGCCGAATGCAGCGCCGCCGCGGGCAGGCCGATCGCCGCCAGCGCCCGCAGTTGGTCCCTCATCAGCGAGATCAGCGGCGAGGCGACCACCACGAGGCCACGCCCCATTGCCGCCGGAAGTTGGTAGAGCAGGGATTTGCCGGAGCCGGTGGGCATCACCGCCAGCGCATCGGAGCCCGCGAGCACCGCTTCCAGCGCCTCCGCCTGGCCTTCGCGGAATGTCTCGAACCCGAAAGTTTCGCGCAGGGCCCGGCGCGCGGCGGCGAGATCGTCGGTCACGAGGCCGCCAGCAGGGCTTCGGCGATGGTCCGCCATTCGGCGTCGTGCGGTCCCGTCGCCAGCGCCTGCCCGGCGCGGCGATACCAGTAGGCGGCGTTGGCGGCGTCGCCTTCCTTGCGATGCAGAAAGGCGTGGACCCACATGGCGGCCGGATCGTCGGCGTCGGTGACGCAGCGATGCGCGCCGTCCCAATCGCCCTTGCCCTCGCGCCACAGGGCCTGCAGCGCTGGCGCGAGAGGCGGCGGCGCGTCCTGCGCGAGGCTCGAAAGGAATGCGTCGGGCGTCATGGCGCCAGCCTGAAAATCGGGTGGGAGCGAAAGCTAGCAGCCCCGCGCAAAGGCGGCAAGACGGCGTCCAGGCGCCGCGCGGTTCGCCGGGCGCGGCGCTCCGCCCGTTTTCCATTTGACAGAGGCGGATTCCATCACTAACCCCAGCGCCCGACAATCGAACCGGCCGGCGTTCCAGACGCCGCCTGTTTTCAGGGATCGAGAGACCGTGGCCAAACCCGAACTCGGCGCCAAGCGCCAATGCCAGACCTGCGCGACCAAATTCTACGATATGGGCCGCGACCCGATCCTGTGCCCCAAATGCGGGTCCGTTTTCCACGTCGCGACCCTGACGCGGGCGCCGGCCCGCACCGAGGACGACGAAGTCGAAACCGAAAAGGAAGCGCCGGACGTCGTCTCGCTCGAAGAAGTCGAGGAGAGCGAGAACAAGCCGGAGGCGATCGATGTCGACGACGAGGTCGAAATCGACGACGACGGTGAAGACGACACGTTCCTCGAGGAAGAGGAAGGCGACGACGACGACGTCAGCGGTCTCATCGACGGCGACATCGAGACCGACGAGGAAGGCTGATTCGCGGGGCGGCGCGGCATCGGCCGCGCCGGATTCACCGATGCCCGGGCCGCCGCGAACTCCGGCGACCCGCCGGCCTGCCGGGGCCGCGCCGATGGGACGCACAGCCCGGTTCGATTTTTTCAAGTCGATTTAAGACGACAGCAACGGGTTTCAGCGATTGGTTGATTTCGGAGCCCGGTCCATGTCACGGGCGGGCCCGATTCGCGCCATGACGACGCGAGGCGAGGCGCTCGACATCTGGTCGGAGCTTTCACGACATCCCCTCATCTGGATCAGAGGCCGCGGTGGCGAAAGCTCCCGTGTCTGCGCTCTTTCAACCGGACACATCGATGACCCTCGACAACATTTCTCTCGGCAAGAAAGCCCTGATACCACTGGCCGTTCTGACGACCTTCTTCGCCATCGCCATGGGGCTCGGAGTTGTCCGGCTGAACTCCGTGTCCGCGGAATACGCTAATCTGGTCGAGCACTCGAACGTCGCGATCGTCAAGACCATGCGCGCCAATCGCCTCGCGGCGGAAATCGGCTACGCCACCCATGTCATTCTCGATTTCCAGGCCGACAATCCCCAGTCCATCGCCGCTCAGGAGTCGTTCAAGAAGTCGCCGCATCAGGCACAGTCGCTGCTGAAGGAAGCGGCGGCGTTATGGCCGCAGTTCTCGAAAGAATTGCTCGGTTTTGCGCAAATGATCCGGATCGTCGGCGAAGAGGCGCAAAAGCCCAATGCCATCGCGCTCGCCGTCCCTGGCGTGGACGCCGGCGCCAAGCTCACCCGCGAGGAGCTCGAGCAACTGGCGAAGGCTGCGAAGCTCCTGAACGTCATCGACGCGAATCTGCAGCGGCTGGCTGTCGACATCACCGCGTTCAACGATCGGCGCCTGGCGGAAATCCAGGCGGCCAGCACGGCGATTCACGAGAGCGCCAATTGGGCGTCGTGGCTGATGATCGGCGTCGGCGTGGCGGCCGCCATCGTCGGCGTGATCCTGTCGATCCTCATGACCAACGCCAATATCGTGAAGCCGGTGCTCGCCCTCTCCGGCGAGATGAAGCAGATCGCCGCCGACAATCTCGACCGGGCGATCGATACGAAGGGCCGCGGCGACGAAATCGGCGACATGGCGCGCGCGCTGGAAACCCTGCGCAGGAGTGGGCTCGACTACCGCGCCGCGCAAGCCCGCGCGCTCGAGGATCGCGAGCGCGTCGAACGCGAGCGTAAGGCGTCCGAGGCGCAGGTATTGCAGTCCGAGCGCGAGATGGTTGCCGGCTCGATCGGCGCGGCTCTGGCGCGCCTCTCCGACAAGGATCTGACCTCGCGCCTCACCGAGGAATTGCCCGACGCTTATCGGCGTCTGCAGGCGGATTTCAATTCGGCGCTGGCGCAACTCGGCGGCGCGCTGGAATTCGTCGCCGACGGCGCGAAAATGATCGGCGCCGCCACATCCGAAATCACCCAGGCGGCCGACGATCTGTCGCGCCGCACCGAGCAGCAGGCGGCCGGCGTCGAGGAAACCGTCGCCTCGATCTCGGAAATTACCGGCTCGGTGGAAAAGACCGCCGCCGGCGCCAAGCACGCCAGCACCGCCGTTTCGCAGGCGCGCTCGGAAGCCGAAAAGAGCGGCGAGGTGGTCGCGCGGGCGATCGAGGCGATCCGTCGCATCGAGCGCTCGTCGCAAAACATCGCCCAGATCATCGGCACGATCGACGAGATCGCTTTCCAGACCAATCTGCTGGCGCTCAACGCCGGCGTCGAGGCCGCCCGCGCCGGCGAGTCTGGCCGGGGCTTCGCGGTGGTGGCGTCGGAAGTGCGCCTGCTGGCGCAGCGCAGCGCCGAGGCGGCGAAGGAGATCAAAGCGCTCATTTCGGTCTCGAACCACGAGGTGGCCGATGGCGTCACCCTCGTTCTGCGCGCCGGCGACGCCTTGGGGCGGATCGTCGACTCCGTCAGCGAGATCGATGCGGTGGTGGCGGAGATCGCCGAAGGCGCCGTCGAGCAGGCGATGTCGCTCAAGCAGATCAACATCGCCGTGTCGCAGGTCGATCAGGACGTGCAGAAGAACGCCGCCATGGTCGAGGAAACGACGGCTGCAACCCACAAGCTGAAGCAAGAAACGGTGGAACTGATCGCCTCGATTTCCGGCTTCACGCTGGCGTCGACTGGTTCGCGCCGGGCAGCGGCGGCGACCCCGGCAAGCAGGCGGCCGGCGGCGCGCAAGGCGGTAGGCGGCGGCTACGCCCCCGCGCCGCGGCAGGCTGCGAGCGAGGACTGGACGGAGTTTTGAGGGGCGGGGGCGGGCGCGTCGCCGGACCGCGAGCCTCCGGCTCGCATGCGCGCCAAAGGCGCGCGGTCCAGGGCGCGCCGACGCCGCCGCCGCGCGAGATTTCGCCGGCGGGACAAGGGGTCCGGGGCGCCGCGGCTTTCCGTTTCGGCCGCGAGCGCATGAAAGAAGTATCGTCGGAAGTCCTTGGAGCCCCGGACGACAGTCGCATCGCCACCGCCTGCAAGACGCGGAGAGGTGCTGTTAGCCCTACCTTCCCTGCGAACGCCTCACACTGCTGCGGCCGAGACAAGTTTCTGCGCATTCGATGTCTCGACCAGCGGCACGACGCCCGGCGGTGCGCAGTGGGTCAGACTGCGTCCGTCCGCCGCCCCCCGCCCGCGCCGCCAGACCTGAGACGACGCCCCTTGCCATCAGCGGAGGCGGGTGCGTTATAGGAATATGTTCACGCAGCTGTCAAGGGTGTTCCTGAGTTGCGCAACCTGTATCGTCGCGAGGAGCGATAGCGACGAAGCAATCCATCCACCGGCCCGTCAGTCACGGAGATGGATCGCTTCGCTGCGCTCGCGCTGACGGCAAGGCACGAGCTGTTCGACCGGCAAATGGCGACTCCTCGCCAGAGCGGCGACAAGCGAAAGGAGGTCGTGCGCGGGAGGGGTCGGGAATATCGGGACAGATCGGGAGCGCGATATGGAAAACATCGATCCCGAGAACGCCAAGGCGCATATGGACGAACTCGTCGCGCGGGTTGAAGCTGGCGTGTCGATCGACATCACCCGCGACGGCAAGCCGGTGGCGCGCCTGACGGCTCCCGCAAAGCCGCGCAAGCCGATCGACGCCGCCGCGCTGGCGGCGGGGACCATCTATGTCGATGTGCGGCGACAGTTCATGAAGGACCTGGGCGCGAAGGCGGCAGTCAAGGCGCTTCCCGGGCCTGATGCGGCGCGGAGCGGGGATTTTCTTTATGACGATGATGGGATGCCGGCGTGATCGCTGTCGATACGTCGGCATCTTTTTCGTTCGTTATTGGCCTTTAGGCCTCCGAAGCATGTCTGTGATATCGTCGATTTTTCGTGGAACAGCTTCAATTCCAGCTATTCTCAACGCTTCGAAGAAGCGCCGCATAACGTCTTCGAATTGAAGAGAGCTGATCATCTGATCCTCCAACAGGATCGTCTTGCGCGGCGCTCTATTTTTTCCGTTTTCAGCCACACTCAGATCAAATATGAGTGCAAGCGGATCATTCGGATCATCGATGCCATACAATTCCTGCATACCTCGTGCAAGAAAGGCCAAATGTGAGCCAACTAATATTTGGCTTTTCCTTGGGTTCACACCGACCATATACGGTACACCCTCAAAAAACCAAACCCCCTTAATGCTTGGCTTAAACCAGAGTCCTTCAAAAATTTGAGCTTGTCTTGATTGGATTGGATACCAAACCCCCTTTCCAGAAAACTCGGCGTAAAGCGCCGCCGCTACGTCTCGTTGGTTGGCGTTCTTCCACTCATGTTTATAAGATTTGAACATTCCAGCGATTTCATCTTGAGTAATTTGATTCTTGACGATTCTTGGAAGCAGCCCAACTGGGCGGGCGTAACTCATAAAGACGCCCCCGTTGATCCTATCCAAGATATTGGACGCAGTTTGCACAGGATCCATTTCGATAACAGACGGATACGCGAACTTTGGGACGTCCAAAAGCTCGAACACTCTCCGGGTATCGGTCATCGCGAGCCTCGCAGTTTCTTATTGCGGGGAACATAAGAGGCAAACCGGCGCATGTCCAGAATGCGACGTGTGCTCTCAAAAAAATACGAGGATACAGAGAGTGGAAAGCGGGGACAGCTTTCTAGTGCTTGTTTTTTTGACCAAATTCGCTCCTGAAGCATTCGCTTATCAAAGCGTTCGGAATCCTCTGAAGCAATGCAGCTTCATTCCCAGTTGATTTTCGAACAGTTTCCCACGGCCCGCCAGGCTTATGAGTAATTGTGCTCAGCTCCGCTGCAGTTTTTTCGACATAAAACGGTGCAATTTTCTCGATGACATTAATACAAGTTTCGTCTAAATCATCAAATGGAACGATCTCGACTACTCCAGACTTGTAATTCATAAATTTCGCAGGTTGCGCTATGGGGCTTGCCACATAATGCTTAAACTCATCATAAATTGACTTGATTACAGGGCCATATTCCCAGGCCACAAAATGATTTCGGATCAAAGCCTTGTCCTCTATCACATAGCCCCAACCCTGAACAAAATACAATAGTTTATTCATTTTCATATTCGATATACTAAACTCTTGTGCGTCAAAGCGCCAGAGTAGATAGTTCGCAATTTTTCGCGCTTCGTACACCGCCCTCACTCCCACTCGATCGTCCCCGGCGGCTTGCTCGTTACATCATACACCACCCGGTTTACCCCCTTCACCTCATTGATGATCCGCGTCGCCGCGCGCCCCAGAAACCCCATGTCGAAGGGAAAGAAATCCGCCGTCATGCCGTCGCTGCTCGTCACCGCGCGCAGGGCGCAGACGTAGTCGTATGTTCTCCCGTCGCCCATCACGCCGACGCTGCGCACCGGGAGCAAAGCGGCGAAGGCTTGCCAGATATCGTCGTAGAGGCCGCTCTTGCGGATTTCGTCGAGATAGACGGCGTCGGCCTTGCGCAGGATGTCGAGCTTCTCGCGCGTCACCTTGCCGGGGCAGCGGATGGCGAGGCCGGGGCCGGGGAAGGGGTGGCGGCCCACGAACGCCTCGGGCAGGCCGAGTTCGCGGCCCAGCGCCCGCACCTCGTCCTTGAAGAGTTCGCGCAAGGGCTCCACCAGCGCCATGTTCATACGCTCGGGCAGGCCGCCGACATTGTGGTGTGACTTGATGGTGACCGAGGGGCCGCCGGTGAAGGAGACGCTTTCGATCACATCCGGATAGAGCGTTCCCTGCGCCAGAAACTGCGGCGCTCCGCGGCCGTCTTCGGCGATCTTCTTCGCTTCGGCGTCGAAGGTTTCGATGAACAGCCGGCCGATGGTCTTGCGCTTGACCTCCGGATCTTCGACGCCCTCGAGCGCGTCGAGGAACAGATCATGCGCCTCCACATGGCGCAGCGGAATGTTGTAGTGGTCGCGGAACAGACTGACCACTTCCTCCGCCTCACCTTGCCGAAGCAGGCCGTGGTCGACGAAAACGCAGGTGAGCGCGTCGCCGATCGCTTCATGGATCAGCACGGCGGCCACCGCCGAATCGACGCCGCCCGAGAGGCCGCAAAGCACCCGCCCCGAGCCGACCTGTTTCCGGATAGCGGCGATGGCCTCGCCGCGGAAGGCGGCCATGGTCCAATCGGATTTCAGCCCCGCGACCTTGTGCACGAAATTCGCCAGCAGTTTCGCGCCGTCCGGAGTGTGCACGACCTCGGGGTGGAACTGCAGGCCATAGTAACGCCGCGCCTCGTCGGCGATGGCGGCCATGGGCGCGCCCTCCGAGGCGGCAATCACCTCGAAGCCTTCCGGCAGTCGAGTCACCCGGTCGCCGTGGCTCATCCACACGGTGTGCGCGCCGCCGAGCGCCCACACCCCGTCGAACAGGGCGCTGGGCTTGCGCACCGCGATTTCGGCGCGGCCGAATTCGCGGTGGTGGCCGGCTTCGACCAGTCCGCCGAGTTGGGTCGCCATGGTCTGCTCGCCATAGCAGATGCCGAGCACCGGCACGCCCGACTCGAAGATCGCCTGCGGGGCGCGGGGGGAATTGTCATCGGTGACCGAGCAGGGGCCTCCGGACAGGATGACCGCGCCGGGGCGGATTTCGGCAAAGGCCGCGTCGGCGCGCTGGAACGGCGCGATCTCGCAGTAAACCCCCGCTTCGCGCACACGCCTTGCGATGAGTTGCGTCACCTGCGAGCCGAAATCGACGATGAGGACCTTGTCGTGGCGATCGGCGATGGCGTGGTGGAAGGTTTCGGCGGCGGTCATTTATCGTCTTTCGCAGCGGCTCGGGGCGGGAAGGCCTGAACTAACCCTCCCCGCCCGGCGCCGCAAGCGCTGCGGCCGTCCGGTCGGTTGGAGAGGCTGCGGAAAGACGTTACGATGCTTCGAGGCGTCCGGCGCCGCGCTTCGCGCCGATCGAACTGAAATGACAGGCGGTATGACCAAAATCCACCAGGGTCCGGCGCTGCTCGGGCAAAAGGCCGATCTTCCGGCGTCGCCGGACGAGGCGGAACTCGATCTCGTCCCCAATCCGCATCCCGATGCGCTTTATCTCGTGCGTTTCGCGGCGCCCGAATTCACCTCGCTGTGCCCGGTGACCGGCCAGCCGGATTTCGCGCATCTCATCATCGATTATGCGCCGGCAGCGACGCTGGTCGAATCGAAGTCGCTGAAGCTCTATCTGGGAAGTTACCGCAATCACGGCGCCTTTCACGAGGACTGCACCCTGCGGGTCGCCCGTGATCTCGTCGCCGCCATGGCCCCGCGCTGGCTGCGCATCGGCGGCTACTGGTATCCGCGCGGCGGCATCCCCATCGACGTCTTCTGGCAGACGGGCGCGCCGCCGGAGGGGCTGTGGCTGCCGGATCAGGGCGTGCCGGGGTACCGGGGGCGGGGGTGAAAGCGGGTGCAAGATTTGCTCCGCCTTCTCGGAAGCGGACCGATACCTCGGTGGCGAGGGTGGAATTCATACGCCGCCAGCGTATCAAGCCTTTCCGCCGCGGTCGATGAAATCTGTCCAGATCGGATCTGGTCGCCAGACGCCGTCGAGATCGACGCGGGCTTGCGCTGCGTCCATGCCGATAACGCTGCGGCGATAGCGGTAGAAGAACGCCGAGACACGGTAATTGGCGATGCAGTGCACATGCACCGGGCCATCCTTCGACGTTTCGAAGGCCTCACAGAACAAGGCGAAATCATCTTCGGTCGGGTTTTTGAACTCGACCGGAATATGCACATAGCGCATCCCCAGTGCGGTTACGCTCGCCGCCTCGTCGGCAAGCGCCTTTTCATGACTGTGGAGTCCGAGATTGATGATGCAGCGCACGCCCAGCGCGGCGATGTCGGCCAACTGCGATTCCGTTGGTTGGCCGGATGTGGTGGTCCGCTCGTCGAGCCTGCGCCAATTGAAGATGGACTGGACATCTCCCATCAGTCGCGCCTTTCAATCTTGGCCAAGCGGTCGAATTCTGTGAGTCTTGCAATCAGCTCGGCGAGGTCTTTCAACGGAATTTGGCTCTGGCCGTCGGAAAAGGCGCTCTGCGGCGCGGGGTGGGTTTCGAGGAATACCGCCGAGACGCCGACAGCAACGGCGGCGCGGGCGAGGGCAGGGACAAAACGCCGCTCGCCGCCGGATACGTCACCGGCGCCGCCCGGCTGCTGCACGGAATGGGTGGCGTCGAAGACGACCGGGGCGAAGTCGCGCATGATCTCGAGGCCGCGCAGGTCCGACACCAGTGTATTGTATCCGAAGCTCGTCCCGCGCTCGGTGACGAGCACGCCGCCCCCGCCAGCGGCGTGCGCCTTGTCGACGGGGTGGCGCATGTCGGCCGGGGCGAGGAACGGGCCTTTCTTGATGTTCACCGGCCGCCCGGTCCGCGCCGCCGCGGCGACGAGATCGCTCTGCCGGCACAGGAAGGCGGGGATCTGCAGAAGATCGACGGTCTGCGCCGCCAGCGCGCATTGCCAGGGCTCGTGAACGTCGGTGGTGACGGGAAGGCCGGTTTCCGCCTTCACCCGCGCCAGTATGGCAAGTCCTGTGTCGAGGCCGGGGCCGCGGGGAGAGGCGCCGCTGGTGCGGTTGGCCTTGTCGAAGGAGCCCTTGAACACGACGCCAATCGACAGCGCATCGGCGATGCGCGCCAGTTCCACGGCCACGGTGAGGGCGACTTCGGCGCTCTCCAGCAGGCAGGGGCCGGCGATCAGCGCCAGCGGGAGGTTCGTCCCGATGAGGACGCGGCGGGGGCCGGACCCGATGACGACGGCCGAAGACGCAGGCGAAAGCATGGGCAAGCTCGACGAAGGGAAACCGTTTCGACCTTTTATCGCTTTCCGGACGCGACAACAGGGATTTTGCGAGGACCGCGAGCAACGTGGATTTGTTTTGCCGGTCAGAATAAGCCAAAGGCGACGGAAACATTATCACATCATTCAGAATGACAGAAGCAAGACCATGAATGACACTTCGACGCTTCGCCACAGTGTTGACAGTGCAGTTCGGGCATGTTTGAGTCTGTGTGGCATATGCCTAGTTGGCGCGCCGAGAGTTCTGGCGTGAGGATGATCGTTGTCCGCCGGGAAAGCAATCCGACACTGGCTGCCACTGAGATGGTGAGTATGATTTCTCGACGAGTTGATAGAAGCGCGATTGAAATGCTGGAGCCGTAAAATGAATTCCAACTATCGGTTCGTGACGGGCTTGATCGCCGCATCGGCGATGAGTGCGCCTGCTTTCGCTCAGCAGCCCGGCGGCTCCATACCGCCTGCGGCGAGCGTCTTGTCGGTCAACCCAAAGCATGTGCGCGCCGTTCCGGCGCCGCCGCCTTGGGTGGATCCTGTAACGGCGCCTTCAAATGTCCGCGCGCAGTACGGACTTCCGCCAGTTCTGCCCGAAAGCGCTTCGCCGTCGCTGAAAGCGAAATGGTTGAGCGGGATGGCCGCCTTGAAGAAGCAGTCTTCGGCTCTGGCCCCCGCCGCCGCTCCGATCATGACCGAGACCAATCTTGCGAACGGCCCGAACAAGATCGCGCCGGTAACGTCGCCGTCGCCATCGACTTCGGTGGCGCCGTCGACGGCGACGCCTTTGCCCGGGGGCGCGTCCTTCGCTTACGCAAGTTCGAACAACTGGAGCGGCACTGCGGTCGTCGATGCGAGCAATCCTTTCTCCGTCGAAGCGGTCGCAGCCGAATTCACGGTGCCTTATGCGCATCAGGGTATCGGCAAATGCTCCGGCGGATGGATTTTTTCGTCGCTGTGGCCCGGAATCGACGGCTACGGATCTCCCGACGTGTTGCAGGCGGGCGTCGAATCTGACGCCTACTGCAACAACGGGACGATTTCGACATACTATTCAGCGTGGATCGAATGGTATCCGTACAATGAAACACGCGTCAGTTCCCCGGCCGTCAATCCGGGCGACGAAATATACGTGCAAGTCTGGAATACGACTGCCACAACCGGTTACGCCTATATCTACAATGCCTCGACTGGCGTCGCGGCAAGCTACTCTCTCACGGCCCCGAGCGGAACCGTCCTGCGCGGCAACAGTGTCGAATGGATCGTCGAGAGGCCCGGCGTCGGCGGCAGTCTTGCAACATTGACGAATTACACGGGATCGGCATGGCCCTACGGGCTGGCCTGGAACTATGCGGCCGCGTCGCCGACCTATATCTGGCAAGGCAACACCGCGCCGGCCAATGGAACATTCTATCAGATCCAGATGCTGGACAATGCCGGCGCAGGTATATCGTGGCCGGTGATCGAAAACTACAACTTCCTCTGGTTTTCGAACTACGGCTCATCCCGGTGATTTGACCGGATCGGAAGGAACGGGGACGCCGCCGGCGCCCAATGTCGGCGGCGTTTTCATCGATGGGGGCAGTTCTTTTCGGGAGCATTTGCGCCGTGCGACGGAAGGCGCGAGGCTTGACAAGCCGCCGGCCATTCCCGACACCATCCGCATGACGCAAGCCCCGCCAAAACTCGCCACAACGGGCGTGACCACCGCCACCGTGACGGAAGACGAATCCGGCCTGCGGCTCGATCGCTGGTTCAAACGGCGTTATCCGGGCCTCGCCCTGTCGCATCTGGCCAAGATCTGCCGGAAGGGCGAAGTGCGGGTCGACGGCAAGCGGGTCGAAACCTCGGCCCGGCTGGAGGAGGGGCAGACCGTCCGGGTTCCACCGCTCAATCTCGACGCGCCCGCCGCACCGGCGGTGAAGCGCGCGCGGCCTGAGGATGCGGACGCCATCGCCGACATGACCCTTTACGAAGACAAGGACGTGCTGGTGCTCGACAAGCCCTCGGGGCTGGCGACGCAGGGCGGCTCCGGCCAGACCCGGCATGTCGACGGCATGCTGGAGTCGCTGGCGAAAGGCGACAGCCGGCCGGTCCTCGTGCATCGGCTCGACCGCGACACCTCCGGCGTGCTGCTGATCGCGAAGAACCGCCGGACCGCGGCGGAACTCGGCGAAGCCTTCAAGTCGCGGGCGGCGAAAAAGGTTTATTGGGCGCTGGTGGAGGGCGTTCCGAAGCCGGCGCAAGGGCGGGTCTCCCTCTACCTCGCCAAGGGGCCGGGCATGGAGAAGCAGCGCGGCGCCGGCAAGGAAATGGAAAAAATGCGTATCGCCAAGCATGGCGACGCCGACGCCCAGCATTCGCTCACCTATTACGCCATCGTCGACAAGACCGCGCCGCGCTGCGCCTGGCTGTCGATGAAGCCTCTCACCGGCCGCACCCATCAGCTGCGCGCCCATGCCGAGGCCATCGGCTGCCCGATCTTCGGCGACCCCAAATATGGCCATGGACAGGCCGATGCCGTTCGCCGCCGCGATCCGATGCGCGCCATGCCCGACGCCGCCGAGCGCAAGCTGCACCTGCTGGCCCGCCGGCTGATCCTGCCGCATCCGAAGGGCGGCGTGATCGACGTGACCGCGCCGCTGCCGCCGCACATGCAGGCCACCTGGGATTTGCTGGGCTATGACGTCCGCCAACGCGATCCGATCGAGGACGCGCCGGACGAATGAGGTCGCTGGCCGATCTCCGGTTTATGACCGGAGGCAGACGCTGCGCAATCGACAGGACACGGAGCCTCGCGTGACGGACGACTCACAATTCTCCAATGATTTCTTTGTCGCCCCCGGCGAGCGCGATCCGCTGCGGGCGGCGCGGGAATCGGGGCGTCCGCCCCTGCCCAAGCGCTTTTACGAGGTCGCGGCGGCGGTGGCTGCCGGCGACGGCTTTGGCGTCGCCCTGGACAGGCGAAGCGTGAAAACGCCGGCGAAGCACCTTCTTGCCGTTCCCTCGCGGGCGCTGGCGGAAGCGTTGGCGGCGGAATGGGCGCGTCAGGGCGCGCAGATCGATCCGGCCGACATGCCGCTGACGCGCCTCGTCAATTCGGCGCTCGACGGCGTCGCCCTGCGAAGCGCCGAGGTCGAGGCGGATGTCGTGAAATTCGCGGCCTCCGATCTCGTCTGCTATCGCGCCGGGGAGCCGGCGAGCCTCGTCGCCGCGCAGACGCTCGCCTGGGATCCGCTGCTGCGTTTCGTCAAAGATCGGCTGGGGGCGCGGTTCACTCTGGCCGAAGGCGTGATGTTCACAGCCCAGCCCGATTCAGCCATCGCGGCGATTGCCGCGGCCGTGCGGGCGCAGGTCGGCGCGGGGCCGGCAGCGCCCCTTCGGCTGGCGGGGCTTCACGCCATGACGGCCCTGACCGGGTCGGTGGTGATCGCCCTCGCCGTCGCCTCGCGGGAGATCGACGCGGCGGCCGGCTGGGCGGCGGCCCATGTCGACGAGGATTATCAATTGAAAACATGGGGCTCCGACGAAGAGGCGATGCAGCGCCGGAGCGCCCGCTGGCGGGAAATGGCGGCGGCGGCGCAGCTTTTCGAGCTTTCGGCCGGCTGAGGCGCCGCAGAGCTCTTGCCCGAGCCCGCCCGAAACTGTCCTTTGCCCACATATTAAAAGCCGGGACGCGCGCCGGGACTCTTGCATTGCACCATGCGCTTTGTTACGGAACGCGCGGCCATACGCGGGCCGCGCGCCTCTCCGGCCGGCCCGCCCGCAACAGTCGGATACGCCCATGCCGCCGCTGCTCGAACAATATCTGCCGGTCGCGATCTTCGCCGCGCTGTCGCTGGTGATCGCCGGCGCCCTGCTGGTCGCGCCGTTCCTGCTCGCCTTCAAGGCGCCGGATCCGGAAAAACTCTCGGCTTACGAGTGCGGATTCAATCCGTTCAACGATGCGCGCATGAAATTCGACGTGCGCTTCTATCTCGTGTCGCTGCTGTTCATCGTCTTCGATCTGGAAGTGGCCTTCCTCTTCCCCTGGGCGGTGGCCTTCAAGGAGGCGGGCGCCTTCGGCTTCTGGTCGATGATGACCTTCCTCGGCGTGCTGACCGTCGGCTTCGTTTACGAATGGCGCAAGGGAGCGCTCGAATGGGATTGATCGCCAACACGGACCAGACGCTGATCGCCCCGGCGCCCAAGGGAATTCTCGATCCGCGCACCGGCAAGCCGGTCGGCGCGGACGATCCCTATTTCCTCAAGATCAACGACGAACTCGCCGACAAGGGCTTCGTCGTCACGGCCACCGACGAGATCATCACCTGGGCGCGCACCGGCTCGCTGATGTGGATGACCTTCGGCCTCGCCTGCTGTGCGGTGGAAATGATTCAGGCGGCGATGCCGCGCTACGATCTCGAGCGATTCGGTTTCGCCCCGCGCGCCTCGCCGCGCCAGTCGGACGTGATCATCATCGCCGGCACGCTCACCAACAAGATGGCCCCGGCGCTGCGCAAGGTCTACGACCAGATGCCGGAGCCGCGCTACGTCATCTCCATGGGCTCCTGCGCCAATGGCGGCGGCTATTACCACTATTCCTATTCGGTTGTGCGCGGCTGCGACCGCATTATCCCCGTCGACGTCTACGTGCCGGGCTGCCCGCCGTCGGCCGAGGCGCTGGTCTACGGGATGCTGCTGCTGCAAAAGAAAATCCGCCGCACCGGCACGATCGAGCGGTAAGAACGAGCGAACAGCGAAGGGGGCGGCGAACAGGGTTTCGAACGGCGACCATTCGCTATTCGCAATTCGCTACGCGCCCACGCAAAGAGGCTGACGAATGACTGCTGAACTCGAAGCCCTCGGCGCCAAAGTGAGCGGCGCATTACCCGGCGCGGTAACCGCGACCGTGATCGCCTTCGGCGAACTGACGCTGACTGTCGCCCGCGACCGCTGGTTCGATGTCGCGAAATATCTGCGCGACGACGCGGAGTTGCTGTTTGTCAATTTCGTCGATGTGACGGCGGCCGATTATCCCGAGCGCGAGGAGCGTTTCGAGGTGGTCCTGCATCTGATGTCGCCGAGGCGCAATCTGCGCATCCGCGTCAAGACGCCAGCTTCCGAAGACACGCCGGTGGCCTCGCTGGTGTCGCTCTATCCCGGCGCCGATTGGTATGAGCGCGAGACCTACGATCTCTTCGGTGTGGTGTTCTCCGGCCATCCCGACCTGCGCCGCATCATGACCGATTACGGCTTCGACGGTCATCCGCTGCGCAAGGACTTCCCGATGACCGGCTTCGTCGAGGTCCGCTACGACGACGAACAAAAGCGCGTCGTCCACGAACCGGTTCGACTGACTCAGGAATATCGCCAGTTCGATTTCCTCTCGCCATGGGAAGGCGTGAGCTACGACCTGCCGGGCGACGAAAAAGCGAGCAAGTGAGGGGCGGCGCGAGCCGAGAACCAGACCAATGACCGACCAAGCCACCGACCCCGGCCTTCGCAATTTCTCGATCAACTTCGGCCCGCAGCATCCGGCTGCGCATGGCGTGCTGCGCCTCATTCTGGAGCTGGACGGCGAAGTCGTCGACCGCGTCGATCCGCACATCGGCTTCCTGCATCGCGGCACGGAAAAGCTGATGGAGGCCCGCACCTATCTGCAGAACGTGCCCTATTTCGACCGGCTCGACTATTGCGCGCCGATGAATCAGGAGCATGCCTTCTGTCTTGCGATCGAACGCATGGTGGGCGTCGAGGTTCCGCGCCGCGGCCAGCTCATTCGTGTGCTCTACTCCGAGATCGGCCGGCTGCTGTCGCATCTGCTCAACGTCACCGCGCAGGCCATGGACGTCGGCGCGCTGACCCCGCCGCTGTGGGGTTATGAAGAGCGCGAAAAGCTGATGGTGTTCTATGAGCGCGCCTGCGGCGCCCGCATGCATGCCAATTATTTCCGTCCGGGCGGCGTCGCTCGCGATCTGCCGGATCGGCTGGTGGAAGACATCGGCGCCTTCTGCGATCCGTTCCTTCAGGTGCTGGAAGATCTCGACAATCTGTTCATCGGCAACCGCATCTTCAAGCAGCGCAACGTCGACATTGGCGTGATCTCGTTGGAAGACGCGTGGAAGTTCGGCTTCTCCGGCGTGATGGTGCGCGGCTCTGGCGCCGCCTGGGATCTGCGCAAGGCGCAGCCTTACGATCTCTATGAAGAGATGGAGTTCGACATTCCGGTCGGCAAGAACGGCGACTGTTTCGACCGCGCCGTGATCCGCATGGAAGAGATGCGCCAGTCGACTTCCATCATGAAGCAGTGCGTCGAGAAGTTGCTGCGCGCCGACGGCCGCGGGCCGGTGTCGACCATCGACCGCAAAGTGTCGTCGCCCTCGCGCGGAGAGATGAAGCACTCGATGGAAGCGCTCATCCAGCACTTCAAGCTGTTCACCGAAGGGTTCCACGTTCCGGCTGGCGAAGTCTACGCCGCGGTGGAGGCCCCCAAGGGCGAATTCGGCGTGTATCTCGTGGCCGATGGCGGCAACAAGCCCTATCGCTGCAAGATCCGCGCGCCGGGCTTCGCCCATCTGTCCGCCATGGATTTTCTCTGCAAGGACCACATGCTCGCCGACGTGTCGGCGATTCTGGGTTCGCTCGATATCGTCTTCGGGGAGGTCGATCGCTAATGTCCGTCCGTCGTCTCGCCGCGCAGCAGCCCGAGAGCTTCGAGTTCACCGCCGAAAATCTGGCGTGGCTCGACAAGCAGATCGCCAAATATCCCGACGGCCGTCAGGCCTCTGCGGTGGTGCCGGCCCTGTGGCAGGCGCAGAAGCAGCACGATTACTGGCTGCCGCAGAAGGCCATCGAAAAGGTCGCGGACATGCTGGGCATGCCCTACATCCGTGTGCTCGAAGTCGCGACCTTCTACACCATGTTCAACCTCGAGCCGGTGGGCAAATTCTACGTGCAGCTCTGTGGCACGACGCCTTGCATGCTGTGCGGTTCCGATGATCTGATCAAGGTGCTGGAGCGCAAGGTCGGCCCGCAGAGCAAGGTGACGGCCGACGGCCTGTTCTCCTGGCTCGAAGTCGAATGCCTCGGCGCCTGCTGCAATGCGCCGATGGTGCAGATCAACGACGACTATTACGAAGACCTCACTGCCGAGAATTTCGAGAAGCTGCTCGACGATCTCGCCGCCGGCCGCCCCGTGAAGACCGGTTCGCAGAAGGGCCGTGAATCGTCCGAGCCGGAAGGCAAACTCACCAGCCTCACCTCGCTGTACGGCGACGGCAAGTAAGAAGAGCGAGACGGCCCATGCTTTCCGACAAAGATCGCATCTTCACCAATCTCTACGGCCTCGGAGACCGTTCGCTGGCGGGCGCGAAGAAGCGCGGCCAGTGGTCGAACACCAAGGTGCTGCTCGACCTCGGCCGAGACAAGATCATCGAGCAGGTGAAGGAGTCCGGCCTGCGCGGCCGCGGCGGCGCGGGCTTCTCGACCGGCATGAAATGGTCGTTCATGCCCAAGACGGTCGATCCGCAGCGCCCGCATTACCTCGTCATCAACGCCGACGAGTCCGAGCCGGGCACCTGCAAGGATCGCGAGATCATGCGCAACGATCCGCACACGCTGATCGAAGGCGCCATGGTCGCTTCCTTCGCCATGGGTGCGCACGCCTGCTACATATACGTGCGCGGGGAATTCATCGCCGAGCGCGAGGCGCTGCAGGCAGCGGTCGACGAAGCCTATGCCGCCAATCTCATCGGCAAGAACAACGTCCACGGCTATCCCTTCGATCTCTATGTGCATCACGGCGCCGGCGCCTATATCTGCGGCGAAGAGACGGCGCTGATCGAGTCGCTGGAAGGCAAGAAGGGCATGCCGCGGCTCAAGCCGCCGTTCCCCGCCAATGTCGGCCTCTATGGCTGCCCGACGACAGTGAACAACGTCGAATCCATTGCTGTCGTGCCCACCATCCTGCGTCGTGGCGCGCATTGGTTCGCCGGCATCGGGCGCCCCAACAACGCCGGCACAAAGCTGTTCTCGATCTCGGGCCATGTGAACCGCCCCTGCAATGTCGAAGAGGCGATGTCGATCTCGTTCCGCGAACTGATCGAGGCGCATTGCGGCGGCATCCGCGGCGGTTGGGACAATCTGCTGGCGGTCATTCCCGGCGGCTCGTCGGTGCGCCTCGTGCCGTCGCACGAGATCATCGACTGCCCGATGGATTTCGACGCCTTGCAGGCGTTGGGCTCCGGTCTCGGCACAGCGGCGGTGATCGTGATGGACAAGTCCACCGACATCATCCGCGCTATCGCTCGCCTCTCGCATTTCTACAAGCACGAGAGCTGCGGCCAGTGCACACCCTGCCGCGAAGGCACGGGCTGGATGTATCGCGTCATGCAGCGCATGGTGGAAGGGCGCGCCCACAAGAAAGAAATCGACATGCTGTTCGAAGTGACGAAGCAGGTCGAGGGCCACACCATCTGCGCTTTGGGTGACGCGGCGGCCTGGCCGATCCAGGGCCTCATCACCCATTTCCGCGACGTGATCGAACAGCGGATCGACCAATATGCCGCCAATCCGCATCCCGATCCCGTCAAGATCGCGGCGGAGTGAGATGATGGCGATTTCACGCGAGCGCATCGAAAAGTTGGAGAACGCGAAGTGACGAAGATTCTCGTCGATGGCGTGGAAGTCGATGTTCCGGCCGAATACACGCTGCTTCAGGCCTGCGAAGAAGCCGGCGCGGAAGTCCCGCGCTTCTGCTTTCACGAGCGCCTTTCGGTCGCCGGCAACTGCCGCATGTGTCTCGTCGAGGTGAAGGGCGGACCGCCCAAGCCGCAGGCCTCCTGCGCCATCGCCGTAAAGGATCTGCGCCCCGGCCCGAACAATGCGCCGCCGGAAGTGTTCACCAAATCGCCGATGGTGAAGAAGGCGCGCGAAGGCGTGCTCGAATTCCAGCTGATCAATCATCCGCTGGATTGCCCGATCTGCGATCAGGGCGGCGAGTGCGACCTGCAGGATCAGGCGCTGGCTTATGGCTCCGGCAAGTCCCGCTATGCGGAAGACAAGCACGCGGTCGAGAACAAATATATCGGCCCGTTGGTGAAGACCGAGATGACGCGCTGCATTCACTGCACGCGGTGCGTCCGCTTCACGGCGGAAATTGCCGGCACGAGCGACATGGGCGCCATCGGCCGCGGCGAGGACATGGAGATCACCACCTATCTCCAGACCGCCATGACCTCCGAGCTTCAGGGCTGTGTCTCCGATCTCTGCCCGGTCGGCGCGCTGCTGCCCAAGCCGCAGAATTTCCGCGCGCGTCCTTGGGAATACACCAAGACCGACACGGTCGATGTGCACGACGCGCTCGGCTCGTCCATCCGCGTCGATTCACGTGGCCGTGAAGTGATCCGCATCCTGCCGCGTGAAAACGACGCGGTGAACGAGGAGTGGATTTCCGACAAGACCCGTCAGGCGGTCGACGGCCTCGCGCGCCAGCGTCTCGACAAGCCCTATGTCCGCGAAAACGGACGGCTGCGCCCCGCCAGCTGGCAGGAAGCGCTCTCGCTCGCCGCCGCGAAGATCAAGGGCGCGGCGCCGGCGCGTGTCGGCGCTCTGGTCGGCGATCTCGCGGCTGCCGAGGAAAGCTTCGCGCTGAAATTGCTTGCGGAGCAGATCGGCTCGAAGTCGATCGACGGCCGGCAGGACGGCGCGAAACTCGATCCGAAATCCGGTCGCGCCTCCTATCTGTTCAACGCCACGGTCGCCGGCATCGACGATGCGGATTCGCTGCTGATCATCGGCTCAAATCCCCGCCGCGAATCGCCGGTGCTCAACGCCCGCATCCGCAAGCGCTGGCTCAAGGGCGGCTTCAAGATCGCACTGGTCGGCGAAAAGGCCGATCTCACCTACGACTATGATTACCTCGGCGCCGGCGCCGATTCGCTGCTCGCCTACATCAACCAGGGCGCCGATGGCGCCAAGAAGCGGCTGGTGCTGGTCGGTCAGGGCGCGCTGGCCCGGCCGGACGGCGAGGCCATTCTGGCGCTCGCCGCGCAAGCTGCGCAGCAACTCGGCGGCGTCGGCGACGGCTGGAACGGCTTTTCCGTGCTCCACACCGCCGCGGCGCGCGTGGGTTCGCTCGATCTCGGGTTGGTTCCCGGCGAGGGTGGCCTCACGGCGCAGGACATGGCCAAGGCCGGCGGCGTCGACGTGCTGATCAATCTGGGCGCCGACGAGATCGATATCGCCGCTGGCGCCTTCGTGATCTACATCGGTTCGCATGGCGACAAGGGCGCGAATCGCGCCGACATCGTTCTGCCCGGCGCCGCCTACACCGAAAAGGCCGGCCTCTACGTCAACACCGAGGGCCGTGTGCAATCGGCGCTGCGGGCGACCTTCCCGCCGGGCGACGCCCGCGAGGACTGGGCGATCCTGCGCGCGCTGTCGGGCGCGCTCGGCCAGCCGCTGCCCTTCGACTCGCAGGCGGCGCTGCGCCGCAAGCTGTTCGAAGCATATCCGCATCTTGCTCGCATCGATGCGATCGAGGCGGGTGATGCTGCCGACATCGGCAAGCTGGCGCAGCACCCCGCCGTCGCGATGGGCGCGCCGCTCGCCTCGGCGATCCACGATTTCTACCTCACCAATCCGATCGCGCGCGCCTCGGCCACCATGGCCGAGTGCTCCGCCCTTGCCGCCGAACTGGCGCAGGGCGGCGTGAAACAGGCCGCGGAATAGGAGCTGCGACGTGACCGAGTGGTTCAACATCCTCGCCGCTTTCTTCGCGGAACATTCGCTGCTTTGGGCGACGGTGAAAGCCGTGCTCATCGCCGTCGTGCTGCTGATCTATGTCGCCTACGTCATTCTGGCCGACCGCAAGATCTGGGCGGCGGTGCAGCTGCGCCGCGGCCCGAACGTGGTCGGCCCCTGGGGCCTGTGGCAGAGCTTCGCCGACTTCATCAAGTTCGCGCTGAAGGAGCCGGTGATCCCGGATACGGCGAGCAAGGGGATATTCCTCTTCGCGCCGCTGCTGATGGCGACGCTCTCCATCGCCGCCTGGGCGGTGGTTCCCGTCGCAGACGGCTGGGCGGTCGCCGACATCAATGTCGGCATCCTCTACATTTTCGCGCTGTCGTCGCTCGGCGTTTACGGCGTGATCATGGGCGGCTGGGCGTCGAACTCGAAATATCCCTTCCTTTCGGCGCTGCGCTCCGCCGCGCAGATGGTGTCCTATGAAGTCTCGATAGGCTTCGTGATCATCACGGTGCTGCTGTGCGCCGGCTCGCTCAACCTCAACGACATCGTCAAGGCGCAGGACGGCCCCTACGGCATGCTCGGCTGGTACTGGCTGCGCCTGTTCCCGATGTTCATCATTTTCTTCGTGTCGGCGCTGGCCGAAACCAACCGTCCGCCCTTCGATCTCGTCGAAGCCGAGTCGGAACTGGTCGCCGGCTTCATGATCGAATATTCGGCGACGCCTTATGTTCTGTTCATGCTGGCCGAATATGTGGCCATCGTGACCATGTGCGCGCTTCTGACCATCCTGTTCACCGGTGGCTGGCTGCCGCCGATCAATGCGGCGCCGTTCACTTGGATCCCCGGGGTGATCTGGTTCATCCTCAAGGTCAGCTTCTACTTCTTCTTCTTCGCGATGGTGAAAGCCTTCGTGCCGCGCTATCGCTACGATCAGCTCATGCGTCTCGGCTGGAAAGTGTTCCTGCCGATCTCGCTGGTGATGGTGATCGTCGTCGCTTCCGTGCTGCAGTTCGGCGGTTCCGCCGCGGCCGGAAACTGAGGGGTCCGCTTGTCATGAAACTCGACCAGGCCGCAAAATCGCTGTTCCTCTCGGAATTCGTCGCGGCGTTCGTCCTCTCGATGCGCTACTTCTTCAAGCCGAAGGCGACGCTCAACTATCCGCACGAGAAGAATCCGATCTCCCCGCGCTTTCGCGGCGAGCATGCGCTGCGCCGGTATCCCAACGGCGAGGAACGCTGCATCGCGTGCAAATTGTGCGAGGCGATCTGCCCGGCGCAGGCCATCACCATCGAGGCCGGTCCGCGCAACAACGATGGCACCCGCCGCACGACGCGCTACGACATCGACATGGTGAAGTGCATCTATTGCGGCTACTGCCAGGAGGCGTGTCCGGTCGACGCCATCGTCGAGGGGCCGAACCAGGAATTCTCGGTCGAGACCCGCGAAGAACTCTACTACACCAAGGAACGCCTGCTCGAGAACGGCGCGCGCTGGGAGCGCGAGCTGGCCCGCAACATCGAGCTCGACGCGCCTTACCGCTGAGAGATAGCCAATGCGCCGCCGCAGGCGCAAGGAACGAGGACGCCGCCGTGGCCGCCATCTTCTTCTACATGTTCTCCGCCGTGATGATCGCCTCGGCCGCCGTGGTGATCCTCGCGCGCAATCCCGTGCATTCCGTCCTGTTTCTGATCCTTGCCTTCTGCAACGGCGCCGGTCTGTTCCTCCTCCTCGGCGCCGAATTCCTGGCGATGATCCTCATTGTCGTCTATGTCGGCGCGGTGGCGGTGCTGTTCCTGTTCGTCGTGATGATGCTCGACGTGGACTTCGCCGAACTCAAGCAGGGTTATCAGAAATATCTGCCGGCCGGTCTTCTGGTCGGCGCGGTGGTGCTCGGCGAACTCGGCATGGTGGCGGTGGGCTGGAAATCGGCTCCCTCCGCGTCGGAGGCGGCCGCTGCGCCGATCGTCGCGGGCGTCACCAATACGGCGGCGCTGGGGCAGGTGCTCTACACGAAATATGTCATCTACTTCCAGGCCTCGGCGCTGGTGCTGCTGACCGCCATGGTCGGCGCGATCGTGCTGACGCTGCATCACCGGCCCGGCGTCAAGCGCCAGAACATCGCCGAACAGAACGCGCGCACGCGCGAAAACGTCATCGAGATCAAAAAAGTGCCGTTCCGCACCGGCGTCTGACGCGAAAGGACGAAAAGACATGATCATCGGTCTTACGCATTACCTCGTCGTCGCGGCGATCCTGTTCACGCTCGGCGTGCTCGGCATCATCCTCAACCGCAAGAACATCATCGTCATCCTCATGTCGGTGGAATTGATCCTGCTGTCGGTGAACATCAATTTCGTCGCCTTTTCGGCGGAGCTGAAGGATCTCACCGGCCAGGTGTTCGCGCTGTTCGTGCTGACGGTGGCGGCGGCCGAAGCGGCCATCGGCCTCGCCATTCTCGTGGCCTTCTATCGCAACCGCGGCACCATCGCGGTCGAAGACATCAATTCGCTGAAGGGCTGACCGCGCGATGATTCAGGCAATCGTCTTCCTTCCCCTGCTGGGCTTCCTGATTGCGGGAAGCCTCGGCCGCATCATCGGCGCGCGTCCGTCGGAACTCGTCACGACCGCGCTGCTGTTCATCGCCGCCGGCCTCTCCTGGGCAACGTTCCTCGACGTGGCCATGGGTCACGGCCATGGTTCGACCCCGGTCCTCGCCAACTGGATCACCTCCGGCACGCTGAAGATCGACTGGGCGCTGCGTGTCGACTCGCTCACGGCGGTCATGCTGGTGGTGGTGACGAGCGTTTCCAGCCTCGTGCATCTTTACTCCATCGGCTACATGCACGAGGACCCGCATCGTTCGCGCTTCTTCGCGTATCTGTCGCTGTTCACCTTCGCCATGCTGATGCTGGTGACCGCCGACAATCTGGTGCAGATGTTCTTCGGCTGGGAAGGCGTCGGTCTCGCGTCCTATCTGCTGATCGGCTTCTGGTACGAGAAGCCGTCGGCCAATGCGGCGGCAATCAAGGCCTTCGTCGTCAACCGCGTCGGCGACTTCGGCTTCGCGCTCGGCATCTTCCTCGTTTATCAGCTCACCGGCTCGGTGCGCTTCTCGGAAATCTTCGCGGCGGTGCCGGGGATCGAAGGCCAGCGCCTGCACATCTTCGGCGGCGATTACGACGCGCTGACGCTGGCGGCCTTCCTGCTGTTCACCGGCGCCATGGGCAAGTCGGCGCAGTTCCTGCTGCACACCTGGCTGCCGGACGCGATGGAAGGCCCCACTCCGGTCTCGGCCCTCATCCATGCCGCCACCATGGTCACCGCCGGTGTGTTCATGGTCGCGCGTCTGTCGCCGATCTTCGAACATGCGCCCGGCGCGCTGGAATTCGTGACGGTGATCGGCGCGGTGACGGCGTTCTTCGCGGCCACGGTCGGTCTGGTCCAGAACGACATCAAGCGCGTCATCGCCTATTCGACCTGTTCGCAGCTCGGCTACATGTTCGTGGCGGAAGGCGTCGGCGGCTATTCGCTCGGCGTGTTCCATCTGTTCACCCACGCCTTCTTCAAGGCGCTGCTGTTTCTGGGCGCGGGTTCGGTCATCCACGCGATGCATCACGAGCAGGACATGCGGAACATGGGTGGCCTGCGCAAGGACATCCCGTTCACCTTCGCGATGATGACGATCGGCACGCTGGCGCTCACCGGCTTCGGCATTCCGCACACCTCGATCGGATTCGCCGGCTTCTTCTCGAAGGACGCGATCATCGAGGCGGCCTATGCCGCCAGCCAGCACCACACCTCGGCGTTGATCGGCTTCGTCTCCACGGTGGTGGCCGCGGGCCTCACCTCCTTCTACTCCTGGCGTCTGGTGTTCATGACCTTCTTCGGTCAACGCGCCGAAGCCGCGCATGGCGATCACGGCCACTCCGCTCACGCGCACGACGATCACGGCCATGACGATCATGCGCATGACGATCATGCTCATGCACACGACGATCACGGCCACGGTCACGGTTGTCACACGCCGCACGAATCGCCGCTGGTGATGCTTGTTCCCCTCGCCCTGCTGGCGATCGGCGCTGTCGCCGCCGGCTTCGTGTTCAACGGCTATTTCACCGGCCATGCCTATGAGGAATTCTGGAAGGGCGCGCTGTTCTCCGGCGAGCACAACCACATCCTCCACGAGATGCACGAAATCCCCGCCTGGGTCGGTTTCCTGCCGAGCGTGATGATGGTGACTGGCTTCCTCGTATCGTTCTACGTCTACATGCTGAAGCCCGGCACAGCGCAGAAGCTGGCGGCGGCCTTCCCCGGGCTCTACCGCTTCCTGCTCAACAAATGGTATTTCGACGAGCTTTACGACATGATCTTCGTGAAGCCCGCCTTCGCCCTCGGCCGCCTGTTCTGGAAGGGCGGCGACGGCAAGATCATCGACGGCATGGGTCCGGACGGCGTGGCGGCGCGCGTCGCCGACGGCGCCCGCATCGCGGTGCGTCTGCAAACCGGTTATGTCTATCACTACGCCTTCGCGATGCTGATCGGCGTCGCGGCGGTGGTGACCTACTTCGTCGCCGGAGGGCTTCGCTGATGTTGGGTTTCGGCATTCTGTCCGGCCTCACTTTCCTGCCGCTGCTGGGCGCGGCCTTCGTCCTCACGCAACGGGACGACACCGAGGCGGGCCTGCGCAACATCCGCTGGGGCGCCTTCTTCACCACGGTGGTGGTGTTCGTTCTGTCGATGGTGGCGTGGCAACGCTTCGATATCACGAGCGCCGCCTTTCAGCTCGTCGAACAGAAGCCCTGGTTCGGCGCGGAAGCGGCGGGCAAAACGGGCCTCGTCTACAAGATGGGCGTCGACGGCTTCTCGATGCCCTTCGTGCTGCTGACGACCTTCCTGATGCCCTTCTCGATTCTCGCCTCCTTCGGCGTGACGAAGCGGGTGAAGGAATACATGATCGCCTTCCTCGTCCTCGAGACACTGATGATCGGCGTGTTCTGCGCGCTCGATCTGGTGCTCTTCTACCTGTTCTTCGAGGGCGGCCTCATCCCGATGTTCCTGATCATCGGCATCTGGGGCGGCAAGCGTCGTGTCTATGCGAGCTTCAAGTTCTTCCTCTACACGCTCGCCGGCTCGCTGCTGATGCTGATCGCCATCCTCTACATGTACGGCAAGGCGGGCACGACCGACATCGCGGAGCTGACGAACTTCCACTTCGATCCCCATGTGCAGTCCTGGCTGTGGCTGGCCTTCTTCGCCTCCTTCGCGGTGAAGATGCCGATGTGGCCGGTGCACACATGGCTGCCTGACGCGCACGTCGAGGCGCCAACGGCCGGTTCGGTGATCCTCGCCGCCATCCTGCTGAAGATGGGTGGCTACGGCTTCATCCGCTTCTCGCTGCCGATGTTTCCGGACGCATCGGCGCAATTCGCGCCGCTGATGTTCGCGCTGTCGGTCATCGCCATCGTCTACACCTCGCTCGTCGCGCTGGTGCAGGAGGACATCAAGAAGCTGATCGCCTATTCGTCGGTGGCGCACATGGGCTTCGTGACCATGGGCCTCTTCACCATGAACCCGCAGGGTGTTCAGGGCGCGATGTTCCTGATGATCTCCCACGGCTTCGTTTCGGGCGCGCTGTTCCTCTGCGTTGGCGTCATCTACGATCGCATGCACACCCGCGAGATCTCCGCCTATGGCGGTCTCGTCAATCGTATGCCGCTTTATGCGCTGGTGTTCATGGTGTTCACCATGGCCAATGTCGGTCTTCCCGGCACGGCGGGCTTCGTCGGCGAGTTCCTGTCGTTGGTCGGCGCCTTCAAGGCCAATCCCTGGGTGGCGCTCATCGCGACGAGCGGCGTGATCTTCTCGGCGGCCTATGCGCTCTATCTCTATCGCCGCGTCGTGTTCGGCGCGCTCGAGAAGCCGGAGCTCAAGGACATTGCCGATCTCAGCCCGCGCGAAATCGCCATCTTCGTCCCGCTGCTGGCGGTGACGATCTACTACGGCGTGCTTCCCGGTTCGGTGATCGACGCCTCGGCGGCGTCGATCGACAAGCTGCTCCAGTCCCACACGGCCCTGCTCGACGCGGCGAAAGTCGCGCTTTCGGGTCAATGACGGATCGATGACGATGCCCTTTTTCACAACGCTCGCGCATCACTTCCTGCCGGAAGTCGTTCTCGCCGTCGGCGTGATGGTGCTGATCCTGCTCGGCGCCTGGCGCGGCGGGCGCGGTTTCTGGATCCTCGACGAACTGGCCGTGATCATTCTTGGCCTTGCCGTGCTGGCGATCGTGCTGTCCAGCAAGCCGGAGGCGCCGATCTTCGACGGCGCCTTCGTCGACGATGGCTTCTCGCGCTTCATGAAGGTGCTGACGCTGGTCGGCGCCATCGCCTCGATCCTGCTGTCGACCGACTATCTGGTGAAGGCCGGACTCGACAAGTTCGAGTTCCCGGTTCTCATCGTGCTCTCGACCCTCGGCATGTTGCTGCTGATCTCGGCGGACAATCTGATCTCGCTGTATCTGGGCCTCGAGCTGATGTCGCTGGCGCTTTATGTGCTCGCCGCCTTCGCGCGCGACGACGCCAGAGCGTCGGAAGCCGGCCTCAAATACTTCGTTCTCGGCGCGTTGTCGTCGGGCATGATGCTTTACGGCTCCTCGCTGCTCTACGGTTTCTCCGGCACGGTGTCCTTCTCGGGCATCTCCGCGGTTGTCGGGTCCAATGCGCCGATCGGCGTGATTTTCGGTCTCGTCTTCGTGCTTGCCGGCCTCGCCTTCAAGATGTCGGCGGCGCCGTTCCACATGTGGACGCCCGACGTTTACGAGGGCGCTCCGACGCCGGTCACAGCCTTCTTCGCCTCGGCCGCCAAAATGGCGGCGGTGGCGATCACCGCCCGCATCGTCATCACCGCCTTCCCCGGCGTGACGCATCAGTGGCGGCAGATCGTGGTGTTCCTCGCCATCGCCTCGACGCTGCTCGGCTCCTTCGCGGCCATCGGTCAGACCAGCATCAAGCGCCTGATGGCCTATTCGTCGATCGGCCACATGGGCTTCGCGCTGATCGGCCTCGCCGCCGGCAATGAGGCGGGAATCAAGGGCGTCGCGGTCTATCTCGCCATCTATCTGGTGATGACCATCGGCGCCTTCGCGGCCATTCTCACCATGCGCGTCGACGGCAAGCCGGTCGAGAACATCTCCGACCTCTCCGGCCTGTCGCGCACCAACGGCCTTGCAGCGTTCTTTCTGGCGATGATGATGTTCTCGCTGGCGGGCGTGCCGCCGCTCGCGGGCTTTTTCGCCAAATATTACGTGTTCCTCGCGGCCGTGGATGCGGAGCTCTATCCGCTGGCGGTGATCGGCGTTCTGGCGAGCGCGATCGGCGCCTTCTACTATCTGCGCGTCGTCAAGATCATGTATTTCGACGAACCCGCCGCCGCCTTCGACAAGGCGCCGCTGACGCTCAACGCCACTCTGGCGCTGTCGACGGTCTTCCTGCTCGGCTTCTGGATGTATCCCGCGCCGCTGATGGACGCCGCCAGCGCCGCCGCCAAATCGCTGTTCTGAGCGCTTTCGTGGAGCTGGGCCCACTCGCAACTTCGCGCGGCGTCCGGTTCCTCGCTCTCGACGAGATCGATTCCACCAATGACGAAGCGGCCCGCCTCATCCGCCAGGGTGAAGGCGGGCCGTTGTGGATCACCGCCCGTCGCCAGAGCAAGGGCCGCGGCCGACTCGGACGCGAATGGATTTCCGCCGAGGGCAATCTCGCCGCCAGCTTCATCCTGTCCGGCTTCGCCGCGCAGCGCCTCGCGCCGCAACTCGGATTCGTCGCCGGCGTCGCGGCCGTGGACGCGCTGCGTGATCTGACCAGCGCCGGCGATCGGCTGACGCTGAAATGGCCCAACGACATACTGCTCGATGGCGGAAAGCTCTCGGGACTTCTTCTCGAATGCACAGCGATCCCGACCGGCGATCCGCGTGAACCGACTGCACCGGTTGCGACCATCGGCATCGGCATCAATTGCGCCAGCGCCCCGCGCGATCTTCCCTACGAGACCGCCGCCCTCGCAGATCTCGGCCCGGCCGCGCCTGGCGCGGCAGAGGTGTTTGCGGCGCTGTCCGACCGGCTCGTCGAGGCGCTCGATCTCTGGGCTGGCGGCGCGGGCTTTCCGACGATCCGCCGACTCTGGCTCGACCGGGCGGCGGGGCTCGGGAGGAAAATCGGCATTGTTCTTGCGCAGGAGCGGATAGAGGGCGTATTCCAGACGATCGACGATCAGGGCCGCCTGGTCGTCCAGGCCGAAGATGGCGAACGGGTCGTCGAGGCCGGAGATGTGACGATTGCGCGGGCGGGCGCGCCATAACGGGAGAGGTCCCGCCAGTGAACAGCGATGAGAGTGAGTTTGTCTTTGCGCCGCTGAGCGGCCTCGGGGAAATCGGCATGAACTGCGCGCTCTACGGCTACGGGCCGGCGAAGGCGCGCAAATGGCTGATGGTCGATTGCGGTCTCGGCTTCCCTGGACCCGAAGCCCCCGGCGTCGATGTCATTCTGCCGGATGTCGCCTTTGTCGAGAAGGTCGCCAAGGACCTCGTCGCCCTCGTCATCACCCACGCCCATGAAGATCACATCGGCGCGCTCGGCTGGCTGTGGCCGCGGCTGCGCTGCAAGGTCTTCGCCACGCCCTTCGCCGCAGGCCTGCTGGAAATCCGTCGGCTCGGCGAGCCCGGCGCGCCGAAGATCGACATTACCCGCGTGAAATCGGGCGACCGGCTCGATCTGGCGCCCTTCGATGTCGAATATGTCGCGGTTGCCCATTCCATTCCCGAGGCCAACGCCCTCGCCATCCGCACGCCGGCAGGCCTCGCCCTGCACAGTGGCGACTGGAAGATCGATCCCGAGCCCGGCGTCGGCAACCGTATCGACGAGGCGCGCTTTCGCGCCATCGGCGCCGAGGGCGTGACGGCGCTGATCTGCGATTCCACCAACATCCTGCGCGAGGGCGACAGCTTCTCCGAAAGCGACGTGGCGCGCACGCTGACGACGCTGATCGCCGAGGCGAACGGACGGGTGCTGGTCACCACTTTCGCCTCCAACATCGCTCGGCTGCGCGCCATCGCGCTGGCTGCCGAGGCTGCCGGCCGCAAGGTCGTCGTCGCCGGGCGCGCCATGGACCGCGCCATTCAGGTGGCGCGCGAGTGCGGCCTGCTGGAAGGCGTGCCGCCCTTCTATTCCCCCGAACTGCTGCCCTCCTGGCCGCGCGACAAGGTCGTCGTGGTCGCCACCGGCAGTCAGGGTGAAACCCGCGCCGCCATGTCGCGGGCGGCGGAAGGCGATCATCCCAGCATCAAACTGGCGAAGGGCGATCTGGTCATCTTCTCGTCGCGCACCATTCCCGGCAACAATCGCGAAGTGCAGCGGGTCGTCAACAAGCTGTGCGATCTGGGAGTCGAGGTCGTCACCGATCACGATCATCTCGTCCATTGCTCGGGCCATCCACGCCGCGGCGAGGTGGCGCAGCTTTACGACTGGCTGCAGCCGAAAGCCGCCGTGCCGGCGCATGGCGAGGGGCATCACCTCACCGTTCACGCTGCTTTTGCCCGCGCACAGGGAGTGCAGCAGGTCGTCTCGGCCCGCAACGGCGATGTCGTGCGGCTTGCGCCGGGTGCGCCGCAGATCATCGGCAAGATTCCCACCGGACGGCTGTTCCGCGACGGCGAGGTGATCATCGGCGACGACGACGGCGCCGTGCGCGAACGCAGCAAGCTGTCCTTCGCCGGCGTCATCTCCATCGCCATGGCGGTCGACAAGAAGGGCGAGTTGCAGGGTGACCCGGATGTAGTGTCGGCTGGCGTGCCCAAGCGCGGCAGGTTCGGCGAGGATATGGGCGACATCATCGACGAAGCGCTGTTTGGCGCTTTCGAGGGCATGGCGCGCGCCAAACGTCGTGACGCCGACACCATCGCCACAGGAATAGAGCGCGCCGTGCGTGGCGCCGTCTATTCGGCTTGGGGCAAGAAGCCGATCGTCCACGTGCTGGTGGTCTCGATCTGAGGCAGCCGCCAACCGCGCGCGGATCCGGCGTTGCGTCTTCGCGTCACTCTGCCGCCTTGCGCTGATCCTCGCCCGGCTCGATCGGCGCCAGTTCGCCGCCGCCGAGGCGGGTGCGCAATTTTTCGACGGCGATGTATATGACGGGGGTCGTGTAGAGCGTGAGGAGTTGGGAGAGCAGGAGTCCTCCGATGATGGAGACGCCGAGGGGGATGCGGAGTTCGGATCCGGGGCCGTGGGAGA